>ULSO01081117.1_pt1 | contig 20543 bp, 19 predicted proteins | sample 1956701 | NCBI WGS metagenome assembly ULSO01 (sample SAMEA4835708, study PRJEB28245) | human gut metagenome | biome: gut microbiome; material: fecal sample | place: Denmark | collected 2008 | reverse complement strand
CGCCCGCCACACTTTATAACAGCATGCAGCATTTTGTGCCGGAAACCTGGGAGCGGTATTATTATGATCCGTCCCTGAATCCGTTCGATCTGCCTTTTGTGTTAGGGCTGTTTGTGCTCAGTGTGTTCTTTATTTTGCTGTTAGGAGTCGCTTTACTGGATGATTTGTTTCATCAGACCTCTTTTGAAGTAGCCTTCTTCTATCTGCTGGGACTGGCTTCCTATTGCATATTTCTTTATATCTTCTTTACTTATTTATGGGTATACCTGGCTTATGTAGGCTTTATCGGATATACTTTGTGGTGTATTCGTCAGCTCCGAAAATCGCACGGTTATCCATACGCCTGTGGTTCTTGTGGCGCAAAAATGAGATCGAAAGGCATTTGCCCGCACTGTGGCGCATTGAATGAGTAAGAATCGGCAGAATTTTGTAATTTTGCATTTTCCAAAATCAAAAATCTTAAAACGTACCAAATATGATTAGTATAGATGGACTGACCGTAGAATTCGGAGGGACCACCTTGTTCAGTGACCTGAACTTTCAGATTAATGAGAAAGACCGTATCGCCCTGATGGGTAAAAATGGGGCCGGTAAATCGACGCTTCTTAAAATTTTGGCAGGCGTTCGGCAGCCCACCCGTGGAAAGGTGACGGCACCGAAAGACTGTGTGATTGCCTATCTGCCCCAGCATCTGATGACGGAGGATGGCCGTACGGTGTTTGAAGAAGCCTCTCAAGCCTTTGCCCATTTGAAAGAAATGGAAGAAGAGATAGAGCGGATGAACAACGAACTGGCCACTCGTACGGATTATGAGAGTGATTCTTATATGGCTTTAATCGAGAAAGTGGCAGCCATGAGCGAGAAGTTCTATGCCATCGACATGACGCATTTTGAAGAAGATGTGGAGAAGGCCTTGCTGGGATTGGGATTCTTGCGGGAAGATTTTAACCGTCCGACCAGTGATTTCAGTGGAGGATGGCGTATGCGTATCGAGCTGGCCAAACTGTTGCTGCAGAATCCGGACGTCCTTTTGCTGGATGAGCCTACCAACCACCTGGACATCGAATCTATTCAGTGGCTGGAAGATTTTCTGATTAACAGTGCCAAGGCAGTGGTAGTCATCAGTCACGACCGTAAGTTTGTCGATAATATTACCACACGTACCATCGAAGTGACGATGGGACGCATCTATGATTATAAGGTGAACTATTCTCAGTATCTTGTATTGCGGAAGGAACGCCGTGAGCAACAGATGAAGCAGTATGAGGAACAGCAGAAAATGATTCAGGAAACCAAGGACTTTATCGAACGCTTTAAGGGAACATACAGCAAGACGCTTCAGGTACAGAGCCGTGTAAAAATGTTGGAGAAACTGGAACTGATAGAGGTGGACGAAGAAGATACTTCGGCCTTGCGTTTGAAGTTTCCTCCCTCTCCGCGTAGTGGAAACTATCCGGTTATCATGGAAGGAGTCGGTAAAACATACGGTGACCATGTGGTCTTCAAAAATGCTAATCTGACCATTGAGAGAGGGGATAAGGTGGCATTCGTCGGGAAGAACGGAGAAGGAAAGTCTACGCTGGTGAAGTGCATCATGAATGAAATAGACCATGAAGGTACGCTGACGCTGGGACATAACGTACAAATCGGATACTTTGCACAGAACCAGGCATCCTTGCTGGATGAAAATCTGACGGTGTTCCAGACTATTGACGATGTAGCCAAAGGTGAAATCCGTAATAAAATCAGAGACTTGCTGGGAGCATTTATGTTTGGTAGTCCGGAGGCTTCCATGAAAAAGGTAAAAGTGTTGTCAGGAGGAGAGCGTACCCGTCTGGCGATGATAAAGCTTTTGCTGGAGCCGGTCAACCTGTTGATTTTGGACGAGCCGACCAATCATCTGGACATGAAAACGAAGGACATTCTGAAGCAGGCGCTGGTAGATTTTGACGGTACGCTGATTGTTGTATCTCACGACCGTGACTTCCTGGACGGGCTTGTGACGAAAGTATATGAATTCGGAAACCAGCGTGTGAAAGAACATTTGTGTGGCATTTATGAGTTCCTGGAGACGAAAAAAATGGAGAATTTGCAGGAATTGGAGCGTAAAAATGCCTGAAATCACCCTTTTTTAGAGAAAAAACAGGGTTTTGAGAAAAAAAGTTCTCAAATGTTTTGCAGGTTCAAAATAAGTTACTACCTTTGCACTCGCAATCGGGAAATGACCGATGCGACAAAGGATTGATTCGCTAGCTCAGCAGGTAGAGCACAACACTTTTAATGTTGGGGTCCTGGGTTCGAGCCCCAGGCGGATCACTCAAACAAAAAGAAAAACAATGAAGACCGCTGATAATCAATCATTATCAGCGGTCTTTTTTTATCTATATTCTGCAAATTGAAGCAGAATACCGCATCTTATCGGAGGTGAAATAGGTGGACTTAATTTCCACTTAAAAACAAGTCCACCTGACTGGATTATATTTCACCGATTCTCTGTGTTTTGCATAAAACAAACTCTTTTCAAAACATGTATTTTTACACCATCAAAAAAAGAAGAGTATGGCGGCTGTCTATTAAATTATCAAAATTTATTTCATGTTTTTTATCACACACAAATTTTGTATTAGTAAAGTTCCGGTAAAGTATGTATTTCAAAATGGGGAAAAATTATCCAGATTGGGTATGATTCGTTCAGATTAGCTTTCGAATTGGGACATATAGCTTTCTTTCTGTTTAGATTGTCGAAAATTTATGCGTAATTTCAGAATCCATCAGATTTTTTCGTTGATCCCCATTCAAGATACGAGCCCATTAAGGTAGAATATCCTGCCTTTCGCAGGCTATAGCCCCTATAACTGAAGCCACAAAATACCCCCACTCCGCCAACATTCCCATGAAGTGTCGGAGTGGGGGTTATATTGGGACTGTTCAAAGTTAAAAAAATATATATTATTTCTTATATATTCCCTGATTCTTGTTTCTTTCAAAAATAATATCTACATTTGCAATGTCATCGCTCGAAGAACGAAGGACTTGGTTGCCCGCATTACCGTAAATGCGGTTTTTTTATGTCTTTTATTTTTCTCTGTTTATATATTTCTTTTGGTAATAAGGCTTATTGTCGCAATCAACACAAAATCCAGTGATTAAAGTATAATCTGGTCGTATGTATTCAACTATGACAATATATTGTTTGCCCCTATACCAATAATAGTCGCGAAGAGTTCCGTCATCTTCTATATGGCGAAAATACGTAATACGCTTATCTCCTTTATTTTCTAAGATTGGTCTTATCCAATGCACCCTATTGGCTCTTTCTTCACGAAATTCCCTTATCTTCCCGGACGTTTTATTCTTTCCTCCTTTGATGGTACGGGTAATTACATGAACAAACTTCTCATAATACCGTTCAAAATTAACGGGTAGATTGTCCTTTTTACTGTTTTTGTACAAATATGGCTTCACCTTTAAAGGAATACCATCAATGGTTACGGTATTTTCAAAAAAGTCCCGATGAAAGATAGCATGAAGCTCGTCTATTTTTTCCTGTTCCGTTTCTGTAACCCCATCCGCAAAATACGGCTTCAAAGTTCCTAATTCATCTGTTGCTGTCATTACGCTTGCGAGGTTGGTGGTCAAAAATGTTAAATTTAATTTCTCCCGGTTCTGTACCTTCGTCCAAAACATAACCGGATTTTGTTTCAATATAGCTGATTAGTTCTTTTTTGGCAGGGCTTCCTTTTTCGTTAGTGTGAAGGTCTCTCGCTTTATAAGTTACCGCACCTATGAATAAATCAGCTAATTGTATAAATTGTGACTCATGGGAACGTATATGCTGAAAAGACAGAAAAGGTGATTTACCATAAAATTTGTGAGAAAAAATTTCCCCGATTTTATTAAGTTTTGCACGCCCTTTCGTGTCTTTTATATCCAAGAACACACGATAATTATTTATCATGGGCGGGTTGGTATATGGATTGACAAGCAGATAATAAATCATCTTATAATAAAAATTATCATGCTCGCCATTATTGAAAGAAAGATTGTCCAACCGGTCTTTATACTTGACAAGTATACATCTAAATTCCATTGGAGAGTTAAAGAAATAATCCACAAGCTCCTTATACATATTAAGATGAGTGTTGCTGATTGTATTCCATTTTATCTCATGTAAGATACCATGTTTCCGTTTTATCGCTTTTATATCCTGTTTTATTCCTTCTGCTTTTTCCTCTGGTACTTTTATATAACCGATACACATGACTGGAAAATGATCATGTTCCAAATGACAACTTTCATCTATATAGAATGCAAATTGTTCTTTATTCATAGTGCTGCTTAAATTATGTTTTCTATTTCAGTTGCTCTTGCTTTCAGGCTTGAGACTTGCCATTTTTTCAACAAAGCGTTTGGTGGATTTACCGGGTTTAATGGGATTTATCTCAAGCCTGTTTATATAATTGACATTGTATTGACAAAGATACATTTTCTCAATCATCCGAGAAAACAATTTCTACATTTTTAGACTAATACGCAAAAGCAGCTATATAACCAGAATTTACGGCGGTAAAATTTACAATAGTAAAATTTCGACTATATAAAGTTTAAAATGTGCATAATGACAACAGGCCATTTTAAAGTAAAATGCCTAGGCGGACACCTTTTTTCTCGTCAGGTTTCCTATAATCGTTTTGTGGTACTGGAGAAGGAAGTATTGCTTCCCATGACCATCTTCATCAAAAAAGTTCTGCTTGGAACCTGTATAGGTATCAGTTTTGTCGACTCCCCTCCTTTGCGTGTTTGTCGTAACCAAAGAATCCTTATTCATAAGACAATTGAAGGACTTACCGAGTATGGAAAATGTTCTATAGGATGGTTCTTCGGATTCAAATCGCATCTGATAATCAATGACAAAGGTGAGATTCTCAATTTTATGCTCACGCCTGGAAACGTGGATGACAGGGAGCCGTTGAAGTAGGGTAAGTTTCTGGAGAACATCAAAGGAAAGCTGTGTGCACACAAGGGATATATCGGTTAGGTTCTGTTTGAGAACCTTTTCCTTAATGGTATACAACTTGTCACTAAAGTAAAAAACAATATGAAGAATTCACTGATGAGTATTGCTGGAAACCGGTTAACACCTATGGTGGTTGTGACATCTGATGATACCTGATGACATCTGGTGATAACCTTTTGTATCATAGGTATATAAAAAATACATTTGTACAAACTCAAAGTCCTTTTGGATATGGAAATCATTGGAATTGAAATGGCTACATATGAGAAGACTTTAAAGGAAATCGAATGTTTCCTTGATACTGTTAATTGCAGCTTCTTCACAACAGAAGACAGGTGAATGGTTGGATAATCAGGATGTATGCCTGATTCTTAAAATATCTCCTCGGACATTACAGAATCTTAGAGATACAGACCAGATCTCTTATTCCCAAATTGGAAGAAAGATCTATTATAAAGAAAAGGATATTCAGAAATTCATAGAAAAGCACAACAGAAAATTATGAGCAAAGTAATCACCCAGGACAATGAAGAAGTTATTCAGATATACAAAAGGCTCAAAGACACTCTAACAAAGCTCGAAAATATTCTGAAGAACAACAACCCAACATTTAATGGGCATAGATATATGAATGATGCAGAGTTGGCAAATTACCTTAAAGTATCAAGACGCACTTTACAAGAATATAGAAATAATGGAATCTTATCCTATTATCAGATTGGAGGTAAAATTTTATATCGGGAATCTGATATAGAAGAACTTCTTGAGAAAAATAGACAGGAAGCATTCCGTTAAATATTTCTTGGAATTTTCGTTGATCTTCAAAGCAAAAATCAGTATCTTTGCAATACTGACAAAGAGTTGTATATCAGTGCAGAACAAAGAAGTTCAATCGAGGTGAAATAGGTGGACTAAATGACAAATAACAAGATAAGTAATTGATTATTAGCGATAAAAAATATAAGGTTCCGCCCCCAGGCGGATCACTCAGAAAAAAGCGATTATCTTGAAAAAGATAGTCGCTTTTTTCGTGTTTGTATGATGATTAAATGTGCTTTTTCAAGGATGGCTTTGTGTCTTGTTTGAAACACAAGTACGTTTCACTTCAAACGCAAAGGCGTTTAATCTAAAATGCACTTGTGTTTAGACTAAAACGTACTTATGTTTGAGAGGAAACGTACTTACGTTTTTGAGTGCCAGTCTCTATCTCGTTTAGAGAAAATGGTAATGTGTTGATAGCATGTTGTTTATTGAATTTTCTTCCGATAAGAAGTCGGTGTCATCCCCGTATGCTTTTTAAAGCACCGGTTAAAGTGTGCGACTGATTCAAAGCCGCATTCCAGACTGATTTCTGAAATATTCCATTTCCCGTTTAATAATAGTTTGCAGGCATAGCCAATTCGCATGTCCGTGATATGTTGTCTGAATGTCTTTCCAGTGTTTTCCTTGAAAAAACGGCAGAAGGCAGTTGGGTTCATGGCTGCGTATGAGGCTACATCCTCCAGACAAATTGGCTGGGTGTAATGTTTGTTGAGGAAGGCCATGACCTTTTCAATCTTTCGTCCGTTAAACCGCGCTGGAACCGGATCGTAGGCAGGAGAGGAGATGACTTTTTGGGGAGTGAGATGTGTCAGTGCATCCAGCAGTTGCAGAAACTCCACTATTTGTCCCACCCCTTCTTTTTGCGGAATGCGCTTTATTATCTGCGGAATATCATCCGTGCAATTGGATAATGAAAACAGCAGCCCCCTTTGTGCATCTTCCAGCAGGCGGTTGATACCTTGAAACTGGCTGTAGTGCGAGAAAGCATATTGCATGAAATCCTTTTCAAACTGAATGATAACCCCGTTCACTCTTAATTCTTCCTTCAGGTTATATTCCGGTGCGTTTTCCAGGTAATGAGGAAGGTTGGAACCTAAAAGAAACAGTTGCTGGTCGGAGAAATCGGTCATGCCGTCGCCTGCCATTCCCAGGCCATATCCCTTTTCGATGTAAATCACTTCAAACTCACTATGGAAGTGCCAGGGATAAGTGAAGTTCTTGTAATCGTAGAACCGGGCCTTTAGCGGGTGGGCATCCGTAATGTCCAGTTGTTCATTGAGTATCTTTCTCATGTCAGGAAAAGGAAAAAGTAAGATGCTGCAAAGTTACGCAAATAACCTGCAAAAATTGGCAAATGTTCATGTTTATTTCTCCTCTAACTTTGGGGCAGATAAAAATTGACATAATATATATGAACAGTTTGTTTGATGTATCCGGAAAAGTGGCTGTAGTTACAGGCGGTTCCGGGGTATTGGGAAGTAACATATCTGAAGGCCTGTTGAAGGCTGGAGCCAAAGTCGCAGTGATTGGAGCACATTCCGACCGGGTGGAAAAAGCGTTGGAAAGACTTAGAACGACCGGGGGAGAAGTTTGCGGCTTTATCTGCAATGTGCTCGACATGGACAGTTTGCGGGAGGTGAAAGAAAAAGTGCTGGCCCAGTGGGGAAGGGTAGATATCCTGGTCAATGCAGCGGGAGGAAATATCCCGGGAGGTACGTTGACCGAAACGCAGCACGTGTTTGAGATGAAGGTGGAAGACTTGAACAAGGTGGTAGACCTGAACCTGAACGGTACGGTATATCCTTGCCTGGTGTTCGGAGAAGTTATGGCCGCACAGAAAAGCGGTTGCATTATCAATGTGTCTTCCATGGCATCCTCTGAGGCCATTACCCGTGTGCCGGGCTACTCTATGGCCAAGAGTGCGGTAGAGAATTTCACCCGCTGGATGGCTCAGGAAATGGCCTTGAAGTTCAGTGAGAAGATTCGCGTGAATGCCATTGCGCCCGGTTTCTTTATCGGCAACCAGAATCGTGGCGTGCTGATAAATCCTGACGGTTCGCTGACGGAACGTAGCCGGAAAGTCATTGCCAAGACTCCGATGAGGCGTTTTGGTGACATCTCGGAACTGAATGGAGCCGTACAGTTCCTGTGCAGTGAGGCGGCCAGCTTCATTACGGGAGTCACTTTGCCCATCGACGGAGGATTCAGTTCATTCAGTGGAGTATAATTTAAGGGAACGGTAACAATGGAAAAAACTTGGAGATGGTTTGGTAAGAAAGACCGCATTACGCTTTCCATGCTTCGGCAGATTGGGGTGGAGGGCATTGTGACGGCGCTTCACGAGGTGCCCAACGGGGAGGTTTGGACCACAGAGGCGATTAATGACCTGAAAAACTATATTGAATCGTACGGCATGAGATGGTCGGTTGTAGAAAGCCTTCCGGTGTGCGAGGCTATCAAGTACGGCGGCCCTGAGCGTAATGCCTTGATAGAGAATTACAAAATCAGTCTGGCTAATTTGGGGAAATGTGGAGTGAAGACGGTGTGCTACAACTTTATGCCGGTCATCGACTGGATACGTACAGACCTGCATTATGCCTTGCCCGACGGAAGTTCTTCGCTTTATTTTAACCGGATACGCTTTGCCTATTTCGACTTGAAGATTTTGCAGCGTGAAGGAGCGGAACGTGATTATTCACCGGAAGAATTGCAGAAGGTGGAAGAACTGGACCACCGTATTACTCCTGAGGAAAAAGCCGAACTGATAGATACGATTATTGTAAAAACGCAAGGGTTTATCGACGGTAACATTCAGGAGGGAGAACAATACCCCGTCCGTAAGTTCCGCGAACTGCTTGCATTATATAAAGGAATAGACCGCCAGAAGCTGAGAGAAAATCTGTGTGAATTCCTGAAAGCAGTGATGCCGGTGTGCGATGAGTATGGAGTCAATCTGTGCATTCATCCAGACGATCCTCCTTTCCAGGTGCTCGGCCTTCCGCGTATTGTCACCAGCGAAGAAGACATCGACTGGCTGTTGAATGCCGTGGACAATCCGCATAACGGACTGACTTTCTGCGCCGGTTCCTTGAGCTCAGGAAGCCAGAATGATACCCGTGAACTGGCCCGTCGTTTTGCCCGGAGAACCCACTTTGTCCATCTTCGCAGTACGGAAATATTGCCCGAAGGAGATTTCAGAGAGACATCACATCTGGAAGGAAGAGGTCATCTGCTGGAGCTAATCCGTATTTTTGAGAAAGAAAATCCCGGACTGCCCATGCGAGTAGACCATGGACGTACGATGCTGGGCGATGAAAAAGAAGGATACAATCCCGGTTACTCTTTCTACGGACGTATGTTTGCCCTGGCACAAGTGGAAGGCATGATGGCGGCAGTTCGTAATGAAATGGAAAGCGGACTCCTATAATTCAGGGCTGTTTTTGCGTGCGGTACTCTTTGGGAGAAATGCCGGTATTTTTCTTGAAAAAACGGCTCAGGTAAGAAGAGTCCGGAAACTGGCAGAGGGAGGCTATTTCTGCAATGGATAAAGCCGGATTGTTGAGCAGGACTTTTAGTTCGGCAGTCAGCTGTTCGTTGATAAGCGCTTTGGGAGTCTTTCCGTTGGAGTAGGTTTCCGTAATTTCGTGCAGGTAACGCGGAGAGATGCAGAGCTTTCCGGCATAGAACGATACCTGATGCATTTGCGCGGCATGTTCGTGAATCAGGTGCATGAACTTGTGAAACAAGAGTTGCTTCCGGGTGTACGATTCGGCCACGGATACGTACGTGTCGGGGATAGAACTGAAAATCCACATCAGCATACCTTGCAGGAAATTCAGTTCCAGCCGTTCGCTGAATGCAGAAGGAGGCTGGGTAAAAAGCAGCTGTCCCATGTTCATCCATAGACTGATGTTTTTCCAGCTCTCTTCTTCGTGGTTGTATTGTGGAAACTCTCTCATGTAGTTAAAATACGTGGTATCGAGTGAAATGGCAGCCTGTAGAAAGAGCTTCTTGGGATAAAGCAGAAAGCGGACATGAAAATCATCGGATGCCTCTATAAGTTGCATGATACTTCCTTCCCAAAAAATAAGTTCTGACATTTTGTGTAGGTGAAATTGCTGTGCACCGGTGGAGAGAATACCTTCTCCGCTGGTGCATTGCAGTTGGATACCACAGTCGAAATGGAGCAGGGAGGCTTTCAGAAAAGCCAGATTGCCTTCGTCATAATGGATGGCGGTGAGAGATGATAATAAGGAAATATCCATGTGAAGATGATTTTATGAAACAAAAATACGGTTTTTCTTCGAGAAAAAGATGAGTTAGTTCCGATTTTGAAAAGTTTTGTGCGGTAAAAGGAAGGTGAAAACTTCGTCATAATGTCTAATTTTGCAGCGTTTTAAAGAAGGACATTATGACAAGAAGCAATTCTCAATTATTTATTCTCGTATTCTTAGGTATATTAACCGCATTTGGTCCGTTTGTAACCGATATGTATCTGCCTACCCTGCCTGCCATGACTGACTATTTCCATACCACTTCCTCACAGGTGCAGTTAGGATTGACGGCCAGCATGATAGGATTGGCTGTCGGGCAATTGTTCTTTGGTCCGCTGAGTGACAAGTATGGTCGCCGGCTTCCTTTGATTGTGGCCATGTGTTTGTTTCTTTTAGCTACGTTGGGATGTCTCTATTCCCAGACCATCATGCAGTTTGTGGGCTGGAGAGTGGTTCAGGGAATAGCGGGTGCCGGGGGAATTGTGATTTCACGCTCCATAGCAGCCGATAAGTATTCCGGCAGGGAACTGGCAAAGATGCTGGCTATTATTGGCGCTATCAATGGAGTAGCTCCGGTGGCGGCTCCTGTGGCTGGAGGAGGAATGGCTGAAAGTGTAGGCTGGCACGGCATTTTCTGGGTATTGTTCGGATTAGGTATATTGTTGTTGCTTGGGAGTCTGCATTTTGCGGAGTCCCTGCCGGCTGTACGTCGCCAGAATGCACGTTGGTCAGATGTGTATAAGAGTTTTCTTACCGTCATTCACAACCGTCGGTATGTATGTTATATCCTTCAGTTTGGTTTTGCTCAGGGAGTGTTGTTTGCCAATATCGCTTCCTCTCCTTTTATTATGCAGGAGCATTATGGTTTTTCGCCTTTGATGTTCAGCATCTGCTTTGGAGCCAATGCCATAGCCATTGTCATTTCTGCGACCTCGGCTGTCAGGTTTGCCCATCCGGAACAAGCTTTATATAGGGGGAGTGTCGGAATGGTAATTGCTTCCTTCCTTCTGTGTGTGGCATTGTGTGCCGGTTGTAGTTTCTGGATTTATGAAGTGCTGCTTTTGGCGTTGCTTTCCATGTTAGGACTCACCTTTACCGCATCCAATACCTTAGCGATGGATAGTGAACGGGCGAATGCGGGTATGGCATCGGCTTTGCTGGGAGCATTGGGGTTTGCCTTTGGCGGTGTGGTTTCTCCACTTGTAGGGCTGGGAAATATTATGGTCTCCACCGGAGTTCTGTTTTTTATCGGTTCTGTATGTGCGTTTGTTTGCACTCGCATAGCGCTTCGGCGAGCTTTTTCATTGGCACAATATTACCGTAAATGAGTTTGTGGTAATTTTCTGTTTCTCAATTCTTTCTAAGTAAATGGATACGTGTAATTCTATATCTTTGTATAAACTAAACTTATCTTATGAAGCGCGTATCCGTATAATTCTTTGGGCTATGGTTCTTTTATTACAGAATTTGAAAATGCTGCAGGAACAGAGTGGCGGACAGCCTTCCAGCAAACTGAACCAGTTGTTTTCTACACGCCCAGGTCTTGATCTAAGAATCAAGTGTATGGAAGAGCGTGCTACCAGTGAGAGTGTTTTCTCTGTTGAATCTATTGTTGATTAGTCACGTGTATAAATTCTATTTCATGAATTTATACTAATTTTGCACCTGTAAATAACATAAAAAAGAGAATAAATCTATGAAAACTAGACAATGGAATAGGGGAAGTAAACAATTATTGAGAGGTGTTTTTATTTTGTTTTTGGTGGCTGGTACACTTGCATGTAGCGAAGATGATGTAACATCTACGACTCCAGAGACACCGGAGAATCCGAATGGAGATGGAGATACAGATCCTTCCGTTCCTGAAAGTGAAAATCAAAAAGTGGTAGTTTATGCCGATCAGTCAACAGGTGAGGTATTATTTGCTGCACCTGCCCAGTGGACGGCTTCTGTCCGAACAGCGACACGTTCCGGTGAATCGACAGATTGGATAGACTTTGAACCCAAGAGTGGCGAGGCTGGAGAAAATGTGATATTGGACTTGAAGTTACAGTTAAATACGACGGGGAAAGATCGAAGTGCTACTATCATGGTGATTGCTAACAATGATACCACCTTGTTAGAAGTGAATCAGACAACAGGAAGAGAAGCAGAACAGACTATACAGAAGTCCGAAACGGGAAAATATCTTTTGAAGAAGGTTTTGATGGAAGGCTCTAAGGAATTTTCTCTTTATGATATTTCTTATATATACGACAAGCAGAATCGTCCGCTTCGTATCGCTTATAAATACAATGAATGGCCTGAAGAAACGGTAGTATTTACCCATGGTGAGAACGGACAGATTTCGGAAGCCTTTCATTTTTATGATACTCCAGAGGATAATTTTGCAATGCTTTATAAGGTAGATATCTCTACAGGGCGTGTTATTGAACTGATGGAAGCTGGTGGTGAGCCGGATGAATATTTCATCAAGTATGACGAAGGAGGCAGGGTTGTGGAAAGTGAGTATGCTACAGCTCTATGGCAAGATGGAAACCAGGTAAAGGTAGGGCCGATTGCCGAAACTCGTTTCACCTCAATGACTTATGGTAATTATCTGAATAATGAAAAGCTGAATGTTGACATTAATGCAATGTTGGGAATGATAGGTTCTGATGAGTATCTTAGTACAGGTTTATTAGGTGGAGGTGATTTGAAGCTTTTTGATGGATACATAGGCAAGCGTAGTACAAATTATATGGTGACACGTAAAGTATATCGAGATGAAAGTTATGTGGAAACGTCTTCTACTTATACTTATCATTTTGACGAAACGACTGGATTGCCTAAAACGATTGTAGAAACAATCGATTTAAAATATAATGACAAAGTGATTAATCAAACCTATACGCTGATTTATGAACCGGTGAAATAATCGTTTGTGTAATATTTTAGTGTACTCCTATGCTCCGTTAAGTGATAATAGGGGTACATTTTCTGTTTAAATTCTGTTCTCTTTGAATTTGTAAGGACAAAAAATGTACATTGATAAGTTCTTTTTAATGTGATGTATTATTCTGTGTATTAGATAGATGTAGCTGATTTTTGTGCCGAGATTTTATTATATATAGTATATTCAATCCTAGTATTACAGGAAATAAAATGAATATAATAATCCGTTTAATATTTTTACTTCAAGCTATTGTTGTTACCTTCTTTTTGGGATACATTTATCAAACATTATACAAAATACTCGGCGGAGAAGATAATCAAAAGCCGAAAGCATAAGCTCCGGCTTTTGTTCTACAATGAAAGCTGTTCCCTTATGCGGGGTAGGTTGTTTAATAAAAAAACGGCACTATAAAATATTGGTTTAAGTTAGTATATGTTATAACTACACTTCCGAGATTTTTGTACCATCATAGACAAATATTTTTTAAGGATAGTGATATTTGTATTCTTCTAACACTGATTAATAGGTTCAGGCGGCTGATTCTGTCTGAAATCCAAATGATATTTCATTAATGGGATATTTACTTTTCACTCACTTTTATCTACTTTTGTGCTATGAAAGAAATAAAGCTACATATTTATTCCGCTGATACTGATACTATTCTAGCCCTTCCCTATGCAAATGAAGGAATACGTGCTGGTTTTCCTTCACCGGCGCAGGATTATATGACAGAATCTATAGACCTGAACAAGGGGCTGATTCATAATAAGGAAACAACGTTCTATGCAAAGGTGGAAGGATATTCCATGATTGATGCTGGTATTTATAATGGGGATTACGTGATCATTGACAAATCACTGGAAGCAAATGACGGGGATTATATAGCAGCTTATGTAGACGGTGAGTTTACATTAAAGCAGTTCAAGTGTGACCCTGAGAATAATTGTGCCTGGCTGATACCTCATAATCCAGAATATAAGCCCATCAAGGTAACAGAAGAAAATGATTTCATAGTTTTGGGGGTAGTAACCAATATCATTCGCAGATTAAAAAAATAACAACATGGAACTCTTTGGCCTTGTAGATTGCAATAACTTCTATTGCTCTTGTGAACGTGTCTTCCATTCAAATATTATCTGGAAACCAGTAGTGGTACTCTCCAATAATGATGGATGTGTGATAGCCAGTTCCAATGAAGCTAAGGCTCTTGGGCTGAAGATGGGAGATCCTTTCTATCAGGTGAAGGATATGCTGGAGAAAAACAATGTTGCAGTCTTTTCTTCCAACTACAATCTTTACGGTGATATGAGCAAGCATGTGATGTCACTTCTTTCACGATATACTCCCAAGCTTACGCAATACAGCATTGATGAAGCGTTTCTTGATTTGTCTGGGATGGATAATCTTCAGGAATATTGTAAGGAGATAGTCTGGAAGGTTGGTAAAGGAACTGGAATACCTGTTTCTCAAGGAATAGCACCAACAAAAACATTGGCAAAGATGGCCAGTAAATATGCTAAGAAGTACAAGGGATATGAAGGTGTATGTTTGATTGATACAGACGAGAAAAGGGAGAAAGCATTGAAACTGTTTGAGATTGGTGATGTTTGGGGAATTGGACATCGAAACACAAAGAAGCTCGAATACCATGGGATTAAGACTGCCTGGGATTTGACACAGAAATCAGCTTCATGGGTTCAGAAAGAGCTTAGTGTTACAGGGCTAAGAACTTGGAAAGAACTCCAGGGAGAGAGCTGTATTTCCATAGAAGAGCTACCTTACAAGAAATCAATCTGCACCAGTCGTAGTTTTCCTGGGGTAGGACTGGATAAACTACAGGATCTTGAAGAAGCTGTAGCAAATTTCGCAGCCTCCTGTTCACGTAAACTGAGGGATGATTATATCGCCTGTAGGAATATGACTGTTTTTGTTTATACCAGTCGCTTCAGGGTTGATACGCCGGAGGATTATATTTCATCAGACATTATTTTCCCTGTTGCAAAAAATAATTATCAGGAACTTGTAGCCTATGCAATCCAGGCTCTTAGAAGATATTGGAAGGGAGACGGAAAGTATTACTATAAGAAAGCTGGAGTCATAGTATGGGATATATGTAGGGATAATGAAGTCCAAGGGAATTTGTTTGATGAAGTTAACCGGGAAAAACAGCAAAAACTAATGGCCGCCATCGATGAAATAAACAAGAAGAACGGTCATGATACAATTCGTATTTCCACTCAGGGATATTCAAAGACCCGGCATCTGAAAAGCGAATATATCTCCCACCAGTACACAACCAATCTTGACGATGTGATTGTGTTGAAGGTATGATTATAATGAAAGTTGCCCAAAGTGATAAATTTCATTGTTGGCTACTTTTTCTTTCAGCAGATTTATATGACTTGTCATATACGCTTAAAGTGTACTCCATCAGTATAACACTCATTTTCTTTTATTTTGGAATATTATAGCTGATAAATGAAATTTCCACATCCAAATGAGTATAATTGAGAAAGAATAATCAATTATAACTATGCTTACAAAAAAATTTATTGAAAAGACTTTTCCGAAAGGAAAGCTTACATTAGTTGGCGGTCATCCAGCTATGGGAAAAACATCCTTTGCCATTTCTCTTACTATCAGCCTTGCTGAACTGAATAGAAAATGTATCTATTTCTCAGCAGAATTGAAAGAACAACAGTTGGTTGAAAGATATAAACTTCAAATCGACGTTGAAGAATATAACGTTATAGCCGGCAATATAATCGTGGATGACACATCTAACATTAACACAAACCACATTCGTAAGTCTATTGAACTCTACCAGCCAGATTATATTATTGTGGACTATATCCAACTAATGAGCAGTAACAATCAGTTATCTGACCGAAATACAGAAATGCAAGCCATTGTGCAGGAGTTAAAAACCTTGGCTAGTGATTGTAATATACCTATTATCGGATTGAGCCAGTTAAACAGATGTCAAAATGACACGTCCTGTTTCTTAAATCCAAACAATTACAGAGAGCTTCCTTTGGATTATTTGGAAGATATTAACCTGACATGTATCTACCGAGGTGATTATTTCAAAAAATATGAATATGACAGTAATGGCGAAGTGATATATGGTAAAACAAGGTTTATAATCTATCACAATAATAGTCCTGAATTTATCTACCTGTTATTCAACTATGAAACAAAAGGATTTTCTATGTTTCCAAGTGTAATGTATATCCATGGACTTTCTTCTTCAGGAGCTTCTTCTACTGCAATCAACTTACGCAAACTTCTACCAAAATATGATGTATTGTCTCCGGATTTGCCCATTCAACCGCAGGAGTCATTAACCATGCTGAAAGAGTTATGTGAGTTGTATAACCCCGAACTTATTATCGGCTCTTCAATGGGAGGCATGTTCGCCCAGCAACTCAGGGGGTATAAAAAGATACTTGTAAATCCGGCATTTCACGTTTCCAAGTTTATGCGTACACAACTAGGAGTGCATGATTTTCTGAATCCACGTAAGAATGGAGAAACTAAGTACGAAATAACTTTAGATTTATGCGATAGCTATCAACTTATTGAAGCTAATCAATTTGCAGATATAACAGATTTCGACATAAAGAACACATACGCCTTGTTTGGAACCCAGGATACACTTGTGCATAGATACGATGAATATATAGATTATTATAGGAATGCCATGTGGTTTGAAGGAGAACACCGGTTGAACTTTGAAGTTATTAAAAATATTGTTGTACCTTTAGTCAAAATAATATTACGACTATGAATGGAATACAATCATTATTTGATAAAATATGTTTACTCAATCAAGAATACAAAAGGCTAGAAGATGAAAAAGGAGAAAGCTATAACCTGTTCAAGGTAATCGACATGACTTCTAACGAAACTAGTGTGCATTCAGCCTTCCTTGCCGATTTATTGAATCCCAAAGGACTACATCACATGGGAGATACTTTTCTAAGACTTTTCACGAATGAGTTTCTAAATGGTATGTCTTTTTCTACCGAAACAGCCATAGTGGAACGGGAAAAATATATCGGACCTGTTACAGCCACTACTGGAGGGCGTCTGGATATTATCGTAACAGATGCTGACAGAACAGCTATTATAATAGAAAATAAAATATATGCTTCCGACCAGGAAAACCAGCTTATCCGTTATCACAATTATGCCGAGAAAAACACATCTGAACACATACTGTTTTACCTGTCACTCGATGGAACAGTTCATGATGAGGATAAAACAGCTAAACATGATAATAAAGAATTAATAGAAGAAGAACACTACTTCACCATCTCATACGAAAGCGATATACTGAAATGGTTGGAGCAATGTCGCGAAAAAGTTGTTGACAAGCCTTTGATTAGAGAAGGTATCAGCCATTATATCAACCTTATTAAACATTTAACAAACCAAACTATGAGCAAGGAGATGGAAAAGGACTTAAAAGATCTGATTTTAGAGAATCCGAAATATATTCAGAATTTAGGAATCATCAGAGAAGCAATCAATATTAGTGTGGTTGAACTGCAGAGAAGATTCTGGGAACTTTTAAAGGAGAAAATGGAAGAATTTAATAATGACGTTAATAAGTATTCTGTAATAGAAGACAAAACATATAGATATGCATTGGATGAAAAAGAAGACCGCATCAATAAATATTATAAGGGCAATTTAAACAACAAAAGATATGGCTTTGAGTTCCTTGTAAAAGAATGTGGCAAATATGAAATAAGATATGCTGTCAGGATGGACGAACCAATGGTTTACGGTTTCTTTATCATAGGGGAAAAAGGTAATAAAAGAAAAATCTCCAACGACCCGGAATTCAATAATATTATAAATATAATAAGTGAGTCATTACCAATATATAAGCCCGATAAGGCTGGATATTATCTGGGAGAAATTGACTGGGATAGTAAACAAACTAAATTTATAAACCTGCAATTCAAGAAGTTAGATTCAGAAACATTGTCCGCTCTTGCCAAAATGGATGAAACCGTATCAAAGATTGCATATACCATCAAAGAAGACATTGATACTTTAAGGAGAAAGACTGACAATCTGCGTTATTAATATTTATTATACTTTAAGCTGCAATTTTCCTCTGTCCATGAGTATAATTGAACTAAAATGATTTCAAAAAGATTTAATTGTATATGACAGAGGAAATAAAACTACACACAGAAAGGCTTATTGTCCGTTCGCCTCGGGTGGAAGATGCTCAAGACGTCTTCACTCTCATGAAGGACAAAAACACCGCAATGATAACCGGCTTCACTTCTATGAGCAACATCAGTGAAGCAGAAGGCAAAATACGTCGTGGCATATCCGGTGGAAACATGTTTGTTATAACCACAGAAGAAAAACCGGGACATGCCATAGGAGTATTGGAAGTTGCATCCCTAAAAGTGAGTAACATTCATGGCGAAAAGCAAGAATATGAGATTTGCTACTTCCTTCACAAGGACTTCAGGGGGAAATGATATATGACGGAAGTGGTAGAATCAATGAAACGCTATTTGTTTATGGAGCGTCAAGCTGATACGCTTATCATCAGTGTTTTTCCTAGAAACGATGCTTCACGGAGGGTAGCCATCAAAAACGGATTTATCTTCAAAAACCTGGAACGTAAATGCGGAATCACTGGCTGTGGTGAAATAGCAGATATAGAAATTTATATACTTGAAAAAGAAAAGTATCTAAATCCAGGTAAACAAGACTGTGAAGAAACTATCCAATGGATGGAAAAACAGAAATGGATTAATAACAATGGTATACTATATCCCATACCAGGTTACGCCACACTGCTCCCAACTCCAGGTAATGGAGTTTTCAGAATTTGTGAGGACATTCTAACCGGACGTCTTGGCCTTGAGAAAATAGACGAGACATTCACCTTCGACTTCAAGATTTACGACCTCGATTGTGAGCAGTTCATGCAACGAATCATCAAGACATGGTCATCTGAACTCTTTATAAATAGCAACAAAAATCTTGGAGTTATATTCAAAGGTCTAAAAGGAACAGGAAAGACAATTGCCGCCAAATTGTTAAGCAACCGTATAGGCCTGCCGGTGATTATCATATCCAAGTTCATAAAAGGAATGCTGGAGTTTATTCAGTCGTTGTGCTTTGAATGTATCATCCTCATCGATGAAGCTGAAAAGACCTTCAAAGAGGAACAGGAGGTTTTACTGAAAATGATTGATGGTGTTTACAACAGCACACGCAAACTTTATCTTCTAACTACCAACAAACTTACTGTAGATGAAAATCTGTTAGGACGTCCGGGACGAATACGTTATATCAAGGAGTTTGGCAATCTTTCCACAAAAGCAGTAAACGAAGTTATAGACGATAATCTATCTGACCCTGCTCTTAAGGCAGACATCCTGAAACTGGTTGATACACTTGAAATTTCTACCATTGATATACTTAGGGTTATAATAGATGAATGCAATATCATGGGAGAAGTTCCTTCGGACAAAGAATTGAACATACCTAAAGGCCTGTTTAAATTGGATTTAATCGAGTTTTATGGACTTGAGCAAAACTATCATCAAGAAGTTAGGAATCTGATAAAAAGTCAACTAAATATTAATGAGACTGTAAAGGAATGGTTGATGAGAGCTACTAACAGACAAGATGAGATAAAAGAGAAGAATCTAAACAAAAACATGTTAGAGGATAAGTATGATTGTCAAATTGAAATCGTTACCATCTCATCTGTATCTCCTATTCCATATATAGGATTGCAACTAAATCATGGCACAGTAACAAGTAATCCTGATGCTTTGGGATTTTTTACTATAGAACATGAGAGACACTGCAATGTGTCTGAGCTATATTGCTTCATAGGCAATGTTTATACTCCATCTTTATACAGAGGATCATTAGTGTCCAATAAAAATGGATAAGTAAAAAAAATTAGTCGATTAGCCCTATAAAAAGGGGTTAATCGGGTTCTTTGACATCATTGAAATTAGTCTTGTCGAACAGGTCACGTAAGTTAGTTTTGTTCGTTAGAGAGATGCTTAGAATCTGTAAAACTTCATAAGTTGAGCGCTTCAATTGCATATAGTGTTGGACAATAGTGACGAGAAAGTAAGTGATAATCGCTACACTGATCTGAATACGGACAGCGTTTTTCATTGTGCCTCAGAATATCTTTATCTTGTGGTGCTGTTCGAGTCATTTGAAGAATAGTTCGACAACCATCTTTTCTTAAAAGGCATACTTATTTCCTGGAATTTCCAAGAGATTGCTGACTCTTTTTCTTCCAAGAAAAGTCGAAGGCGAAAGTGTCCGGAACGAAGTGTAGGTTATGTACATAATCTGCTCCCGTAGGGGTGGAATAGAAAAGTGTACATTTTCCTAAAAGAATGAGTCTTTTTATTGGAAAAATATTCCATCCTTCGGTTATGTATATCCAACACTTCGGTAAATTTTTACCGATAAATTTAATTAA
>ULSO01006672.1_pt1 | contig 20661 bp, 19 predicted proteins | sample 1956701 | NCBI WGS metagenome assembly ULSO01 (sample SAMEA4835708, study PRJEB28245) | human gut metagenome | biome: gut microbiome; material: fecal sample | place: Denmark | collected 2008 | reverse complement strand
GGTTTTGCGTCTGCTAAGACATATGATCTAGAAGCTCACGCACCGGCTGCTGATCAGTGGTTGGAAGTCTCATCCTGCTCCTGCTTTACAGACTTCCAGGCACGCAGAGCCAAGATCAAATACCGCCCCGAGCCCCATCTTAAAAGCGAATTTATCAACACATTAAATGGTTCAGGTTTAGCTTTGCCAAGAACAATGGTGGCAATTATGGAAAACTATCAGACCGCAGAAGGAAAAATTGTAATTCCCGAAGTTCTGCGCCCATATATGAAAGGACAAAAGATTATTGGATGAGCACTCATCCTTTAATCTTCTTTTAATAAAGATAATAACAAAAAGGACTGCATGTGTCCGACAATGAATTCATTGTCGGTATAACCACAGATACCAAGATCATTGGAGGCTAACATCGCCGCCTTGCTATCTGCCAGAACATCTGTTGCCAAGATACCCCTTTTTACTATTACCTCTGATGCATGGTTAATTTCCGGTCCAGGAGTGGTAACAACTACAATATGCACACCGCGTTTGATAGCTTTGGAAAAATTGCTGGTGCAGGCCCGGTAGATTTCCCCCATCAGTGGAGAAGCGATAAGAAAGTATTCCTGGGTAGAATCCAGCATCTCACCGATTTTGGCAATTATGTTTGGTTTTCCGATCAAAGTGTAAACAATCTGCGGCATGCCTCTTTCGGTGATTAAGCCATAAACCATCTCTAATCTTTCAAAGGACTTGCTAAATTCCGCAATAAAGCGATCACGGATATCGCGGGGATGGACTGGATAATATAATTTTGGGCGCCCGTCTTTGGCAGTTGCATAACCTTTGGCAATCAGGCTTTTGAGAACTTTATATGAAGAAGTGCGGGGAATTTCAGCCATTTCAGCTATTTCTTCAGCTGAGGCCCTGGTTCGCATAATCAACGCTAAATAAACTCTAGCCTCATATTCCGAAAAACCAAGATTACCCAATAGCGACAATAATTCCGATTTGGTCTGGTCGACTTCCATAGGATCTAAAGAAAGGAATTTAAACAAGTTTTGTTCAGACATTTGTAGCAATAACAGCTACAATTCTATTAAATACTTATCAACCGTTTTAAGCAACTGCTGGAGACTTGTTATGATAACAAAAGAGAGTGCACTCAAAAAGGGACTTCCAAAAGATACAAAGTCTCTGTGTCCCGAATGTAAGAAGATTATACCTGCAACTATCTATGAAGCAGACGGCAAAGTAATGATGGACAAAGTATGTCCAGAACACGGTAAAGTCACAGACATCTATTGGTCTGATGTAGAACTTTACCTCAAAGCCGAAGAGTATGCATATGATACGACAGGTGTATCCAATGCTCAGATTCAGAATGCTACTAGCTGTCCCGATAACTGCGGTTTATGCAATCTTCACACTAGCCACACAGTTTTAGCTAATTTAGACCTGACAAACAGATGTAACATGAATTGTCCAATCTGTTTTGCCAATGCCAATCAAGCCGGTTATGTCTATGAACCATCATATGATGAAGTAGTCAAAATGCTAGAAACGCTACGTGCAGAAAAACCAGTTCCCTGTACAGCAGTCCAGTTCTCAGGTGGGGAACCAACCATCTATCCGCGCTTCTTTGACGTCATTAAAAAAGCCAAAGAACTAAAGTTTGCCCAGATTCAGGTAGCCACCAATGGTATCAAACTAGCTGCTGATCCAGAGTTTGCAATAAAATGTGCAGAAGCCGGATTAAATACAATTTACCTGCAGTTTGACGGTCTCGATGATGAAATTTACATGAGATCCCGGGGCAGAAAAATGTTAGATGTCAAAATAAAGGCAATTGAAAACATACGGAACGTACCAAGCAAACGTCCTTCAGTTGTTTTAGTGCCGACCCTAGTAAGAGGCATGAACGATCACCAGATCGGCGACATCATCAGGTTTGCTCTGAAGAACAATGATGTGGTGAGAGGTGTCAACTTCCAGCCAGTAGCTTTTGCTGGCAGGATGGAACAAGAAGAGAGGGAAAAGGGCAGATATACTATTCCTGACTTAGTCAAAGATATTGAAGAGCAGACTGGTTTCGCTCACAAAAAAGACTGGTATCCAGTTCCCAGTGTTGTGCCCATCTCTGCCTATGCTTCAGCCTTCTTAGGTAAAGACAAAGTAACCTTCTCAGCCCACCCTCACTGTGGACTAGCCACTTATTGGTTCGTTAAGGATGAAAACACAGTCGTTCCGATTACCGACTTTATTGAGGTTAAAGGACTGTTTGAAGATTTATTCGAATTAGCCAAAAAGACAGAGGATGCCAGCTTTAAGAAATTATCTCTCCTCAAAGCACAAAAGATTCTCAAAAAGCACATGATTGAGGATAAGATACCAGATGGTATGAATACTATGCAATTTATTAAAATGATGACTAATGTCTTCAACAATGAGACTAAAGAAGGTCTAGCCAAGTTCTCATGGAATATGATGCTAGTCAGCGCCATGCACTTCCAAGACAATTACAACTACGATATTGAAAGAGTGAAGCGTTGTGTAATTCACTATGTTGTGCCTGACGGAAGAATTATTCCATTCTGTGCCTATAATGATGGTCCAGAATATCGTGCTGAAATAGAAAAAAAGTTCTCAGTTCCACTGGATGAATGGAGAGCTAAACAAGGAAACGAATATACATAATCGCAAAGGAGAGAATTCCGTGATAGTACATATTGAAAAGTGTCATAAATGTGGAGCATGCGTTGGTTCATGCCCACAAAACGCCATCTACCTCAACGACGTTGTGTTGGAATTCAACGAAAACTGCAATCACTGTGGAAGATGTGTCAAAATATGCCCTGTGGGTGCAATTGAAATGGAGGGTAAAAAATGAAGCAGATGAAATGTGATGCGGTTGTTGTGGGAGCCGGCCCTGCCGGAAGCATGACGGCTAAATGGGCAGCAATGGGTGGCGTCGATGTAATCATGATTGAAAAGCGCCAGGAAATTGGTTCCCCGATTCGCTGCGGTGAAGGTATCTCCAAAGCTTGGCTTGAAGAAGTAGGCATTGAAGTTGATCCTAAGTGGATTGCCCGCGATATAAAAGGCGCTAAGCTCGTATCACCATCGGGATTTACCTATTTCGTTGATGAAAAAAATGCAGGTAATGAAGTCGGCTGGGTAGTAGACAGAGTTTTCTTTGACAAAGCTCTGGCCCGTGATGCCGCCAAAGCCGGTGTAAAGATCATGCTGAAAACAGCAGCTACTGGACTCATCTGGAAAGATGGCCAGATCGCTGGTGTAAAAGCTATTAGCAACGGTGAAGAAATTGAGATTCTTGCTGATGCCGTTATCGGTGCTGATGGTTTTGAGTCGCAAATTGCCAGATGGGCTGGTATCGATACTTCATTGAAAGCTAATGATATTCTCACTTGCTTCCAATACAGATTAACCAACATCGAATATGATCATGATTATTGTGAGTTCGTCTTAGGTTCAGCAGCACCAGGCGGTTATGTATGGGTTTTCCCCAAAACAGAAGACACTGCCAATGTTGGCTTAGGCATTCTGACACCATTGATCAAGAATAGTGGCGACCCCAAGGCATATCTAGACAAGTTCATTGCTGAAACACCAGGTCTTCAGAATGGTCAGCCACTAGAATCTGTTGCCGGAGCCGTATCGGTTTGTGCACCCTTGGATTCTGTATCGATGGATCACCTAATGTTAGTTGGTGACGCTGCTAGGCAGATTGATCCAATCACAGGAGGCGGCATTTCCAACAGCTGTGTAGCGGGCATGTTCGCTGGCAAAGCTTTAGCCAAGGCAAAAGAAACCAATGATTATACTATGAACGTTTTCCAAGAGTATGAAGACAACTGGAGGGATCGTTTAGAGAATAAGCTCTGGCGTAACTGGATGGCTAAAGAAAAGTTAGTCACGCTGGATGATAGCATTTTGGATACGCTGATCAAATCAATCTCAGAAGTAGGTGTTGAAAAATTATCAGTCAGAAACTTGTTGGCGATAGTTAAACAGACCCATCCTGAATTGGTAAAAGAATTCGAAGATTTAATTTAAGCGGGATCACTCCCGCTCACATATTTTTAATCCCTCTACCCCGCTGTGTACAGTATATGGAATTCCACCGCGGAGTCTGATAGCTTTACACACTTTTTCTGGTTCATCAGTAAGAGCAATCATGCTTCCACCACCACCGCCACCAGTAAGCTTTGCACCATAAGAATAAGGTAAAGCCGCATCGACCAGTTTTTGGAGTTCAGGAGAAGAAACACCTAAGATTGTCAAAAGTTTATGATTTTTAGTCATCAAACGTCCAATCTTTTCCAGATCATGATCATGAACAGCCTTTGCACCATCTAAGGTTAAATCCCCAATTTCATCAATGATCTCATAAGCAAATTTAGTCCGTTTGCAGTATGCAGCAACCTTTGCAACCATTGGTCCAGTAGGTTTACGGATACCGGTGTAACCAATGACCATCCCCATGTCAGGAACCTTCAGATCATGGATATACCAGGTTTTATCATCTTTATCAGCCTGCCAAAGGAAATTAGGTCCTTGCGACCGGTCAAGGAAAATCCCGCCACCATGAGTACAAACGGATGAATCCATGGGGCTAGCCCGACCCTGAACGCCAAATTCAACTTCAAAGGCGTCTTTAGCGATCTTTTCTTCATCAATTTTCTTCTGCTTCATAGCTGCGATAGCTCCCAAAGTTGCGACACTTAGAGCTGCAGAAGAACCCAATCCAGATCCAGCAGGGATGTCAGAATAAATGTTAAACGCTAAAGGTGAACTGTTTTGATCAGCATTTGCTAACCAATGATTGTTGACAATATAACTTAAGTAAGGGTTGCCGGCAGCCTCCAGCAACTGGTCATTGATCACCATTTCACTAGAGTTATTAATTTCACATTTCAGACGTAAATTAACAGCTATCGCTATTGCAGGTTTCCCAAAGACCACTGCGTGTTCGCCCATTAGGACAATTTTGCCCGGGGCAGAGGCTGAAATCACAGAACTGTATATACTTCTTCTTTAAAAGCTTCCCAGTATTGTTAGGGGTATCTAGAAATACATCGTGTTCTCAAATGATAGAAAAACTTGGAGAATACGACATGACCGATCGATTTGCAGTCTTAACCACACTAAACGGAAAAATTGTCGAGTGGAAACTTTTTGACAATAGAATGAGAGGAATGGAATATTACTCGGCGGGAGTAAACAAGCTAAGTGAAATCATTACCCATACGGGAGATGCCAAGTGGGAAGTATTATTTTGTGATGTGAATCAATTTGCGCGTTCTTTCCCGGAAAATGAAGCCCAAGGCGGAGGTTCAATCTCTGAAAACATGCTTTTAGAAAGAGATGAAGGTGGCGTCTGGGAGCAGGAAATTTCAAACATTTTGTCTACGGAATGAAATTTTTTCGGTAGCGATTGGATCTTTTACATTTATCAAAAAGGCCACCGGCAGAATTGAAATTATGCTTGCAACAATAAATGGCAGGTATGAAACAGTCTGGCCAGAAAGTCCGGCTAAAGTAGCTAGAAGAGTTGGGCCAATAATAAATCCAATATCACCAACGGTACGCTGAATGCCCATCGCACCACCCAAGTCTTCTGGTTTTGAAACATCAGTTATCCAAGCGGAAACGGGACCAGCTAAACCAAGAGCGATACCTAATAGTCCCATAGTGATAATCAATGCTGAAAAACTCCGGTCAAAGGGAATAACGGCGATAATAACGGCCGAAAGAAGAAGACTGGCGATCATAAAGGTCTTTCTCCCAAAACGATCGGATAGTTTACCGACAATCAACATCATGACTGTGTTTCCCGCAGCTAAGACACCAAGAATGATGCCCAGATCGATTTCACCCAGTCCGAGATTATTATAGGCATAAAGTGGCAAGACAGTATTAACCACACCCTGCCTTACTAAAAATGTTACCAGCACTGAAAGGCAGATGGCCATGAGATCGTAATTTTTCAAGAGTTTGGTAACATTCATATTTGCAGGTTTTGCAGGACTGTGGCTATCTCCTGGCTCTTTCACAGCAATCAGAATGATCAGTAAGGAGATTAACCCAAATACCGCATAGATATAGAAGGGTGCTGAAAGGCCCCAAGTGTGAGAAATAAAACCACCGACGACAGGACCACTAACGGTTCCCAAAAGCATCATGCTCACATAAAAAGAAAGAGTCGCGCCTCGGCTTTCGGGCGGAGAAATGACTGCAACTAGCGTCATGGAGACGGTCGTATACATAGCGGAACCGGCTCCTTCTAAAATACGCGCCATGAGTAATACTTCATAAGACGGTGCATAGCCAGCAGCAAAGGAAGAAACAGCGATAAGGATGAGTCCGCTGGCCATGAAAATTTTCATTCCCAGCTTGTAAGCAACAATTCCTGCAGGAATGTCTAAAAACATTCTTGCAATCGCAAAAGAAGAAATGATTATGCCAATAAGCGCATAAGGAATACCAAAGCTGGCCGCATACATGGGTAAGACTGGAGAGATAATTGAAACTCCGGTCATGACCATGAAGGCGGCAATTGACATTGCCGCCACGGCACCATAGCTTTTAGAAAGTTTCATAGACCATATTTTTCAGAAAACTCGTCCATGAGTTCATTCATGGTTTTACCATTAAGGTAGTCTTTTTGTTCATTCCACCAAGTCTCTTCAAAGTTCTCAATTACCTCCAGATCTTCAGAATCACCGACAATTTTGGCATAATCTTCCATGTATTTTTCCATCGTGTCGATGTTATACTGTTTGTTGATCAAGAGTGTAGCGAGAAAACGGCTCATGTTATTAGCCGAAGCAATAGCAAGCTCTTGTGGTACAATGTCGAAAAACATATCGAGCAGTGCATTGGATAAAGAGAGGAACATTAATTCCGGTTTTGTTTCTGCCGGGGCATCACATTCATTGAGATATTTATTCATATCTTCAAACCATAATTCCTTAATCGCCCGGCTGCGATTTTGATTTCTACCAAAGATCACTTCTTCAGCGAGTTCATCTAAAGAAAGGATGTCTTCTTCACTTAAGTCTTCACAGGATTCGCATCCGCACTTACATGATGGCTTCTCATTATCGTGGCTCATAAATTCACCGTAAATATAGAAGAGGCATGGCTACCTAGGTATAGGTAGTTTTGCAACTTCTGATGTGAAAGTTTTAATTGCTGGCTTCTTTAATCCTTGCAATGACAAAATCTTTCTCAATCGTCGAGAAAAAGAAACCAAGTCTGGGTCCCTGTTTTTGATTGCAAAAGATTTTGTAAAGCGCCTGGAAACAACCTTTGGGTCCGAGTGTTGTTTCTTTTGCACATTGATAAATGGCATTGTGGATATCTTCGCCGCCCCAGCCACTGGCGGACAGGGGTTCTAAGAGTGCAGCGAAGAAGCTCTTTTCTTCAGCTGAAATTTCACAATCTGGCAGAGTCTGGCAGATTTCAAATTTAACATTGTCAGGTGCAAAACCGTTTAACCAGTAATTCACACAATCGATTCTTTGCTTAAGGATCTGTAGGTCTTCGGGATCGACATTATCATCGACCATGTTCATGCGCCGGAGAATCGCCAGAATGCCATCAAAACCATCGGCGATCTGTACCAATGAGACTAAGTGCCTATAGGGAATTTGCAACGGAAGCGAAGCACGGGGACCTTCGGGCTGTGAAAGTTCGTAAGCGCGCAGGAGATCTTTGTCACGGTCCTGGCACTCACTATTATAATACATAGCTTCGACACGGTCATATTCATCCACCATGTCAAGAATACCTGCCCCAGAATCATAATCAATATGACGCGAAGGGTTTACTCTCAACACAATGTAATTCATAACTGCCGCTGGTGTAATGTGAAGAGCGTCGACACCAGTTACAGAAGAGCCAGTAGATTTGTGCATTTGTCCTTTTCCTTTGAGCTGGACAAATTCATACGGAATCGGGTAAGGTGCATCGATGCCAAAGATTTCCTTTGCTAGTCTGACACCAGTGTCGTATGATCCGCCTGCCGCCGCATGGTCTTTACCAAACGGTTCACAGGTAACACCAAAAACTTTCCATTTGGCTGCCCATTCTACCCGCCAAGGCAGTTTGCCGTCACCTTTGCGGATGTCTGCTTTGCCTTCGTGTCCACAAGCACATGTGTAGGAAACATATGGATACTCATAGCCCACTACTTTAGTATGACTGAGACGGCCGCATTCACTGCAGCGCGGTGAATAAGGGAAGAAGTCTTTAGAAAGTTCACGTCCACTTACTTCTGTGAGGATCTGGGCAATCTGCTCTTTTTTATTTATGGCGGTATCGATAACCTGCTCAAATTTACCCTGTTCATACTGCTCATGGGTCCATAAGACATCACAGTGGATGCCTAATTCTTTAATGGAGTCTAAAAAGGGTTGGATATAGTGCTGGGCATAGTTTTCATGTTCCCCGCAAGGGCAGGGAATGTAGGCTAAAGGTCTGCCAACTTCCGCTTCAAAACTTTCAGGAAGGAAGGGATATCTCTTTCGCAGAGGATCCCAGGAATCAACCAAATAAATCATCCGCACATCGGCATTCTTTTCAGCCAGGGCTTTACGGATAGATTCAGCGGTTATCGCTTCGCGTAAAGTACCAACGTGTAGGGTACCAGAAGGTGTTATTCCTGTAGAAATCAAGTGAGTGTTTCCTCTCTCCAGAAGAGTATTGGCAAATACATCTGCCCAGTGCATAATATCAGTCACCCATAAATGTAAGAAATATAAAGTCTGCGGTTCAATCTACAAGAATTATCTTAATTATCCCAAAAGATTAAAGACTCGGAAGAGCGTGGGAGCTTTGCTTTCGGAAACCGGAAATGATTCGTGATTTTCCTTGCAAACCGTTAGTATACAGATCGCCGTTACAATTATGGGTCTTTCCATGAACAACGATGTGACATCGCGTCATGATTGGGAAACAACCCCGGCGAGCGACAATAAACCCCCAGCCTGGGTCAGTGTGGGGAGAATAGGCATACGCCGTCCGTGAACTAATCTGTTAAGGCCTGGGGGACAATCGCTGATGAAAATTACAATAAAATGAGCGAAATCGCTTAAAATGCGCTGCAAATGCGCTCTTATTTTTGAAAAACTACGAAAAACATACCACAAGCGCCATTTTTTTAACCGGCGTAAGAGAAAAGATATATTAGCGTTGACTTTATCAGACCGTAGTTCCACTTAAGATGATGTGGAACAGTTTCCGGGGATAATCATGAAAGGGATAATGAGCATCAAGGATCTAGGTGTAAATGATATTCCGATTGCTGGCGGTAAAGCTGCCAATTTGGGCGAACTTACCGCTGCAGGGTTCGACGTACCTCCTGGGTTCGTGTTGACAACAGAATCCTATGACGCGTTTGTAGAACACAACAAACTTAAAAATGTCATATCGGAATCAATAAAGGACATTGACGCAGACTCGGATGCAGCGCTTCAAGAAGCATCTGCAAAAATCCGTAAGGCTTTTGAAGAAGGAGAAATTCCAAAAGAGCTTGAATCCCAGATCGTATCCGAATACAAGAAATTAGGAAAGGGGAAATATCCGCTAGTAGCGGTGAGATCAAGTGCAACCGCCGAAGATCTACCTACAGCTTCCTTTGCTGGACAGCAGGATACTTACCTGAATGTTTCTGAACCTTCATCACTTTTAATTTGCATTAAAAAATGCTGGTCATCATTGTTCACTCCGCGTGCTATTTACTACCGGGTGTCAAAAGAATTTGAACATGAAAAAGTCAAATTAGCCGTAGTGATTCAGCGGATGATTAATTCTGAAAAATCAGGAATTATGTTCACAGTGGACCCCAATTCAGAATTGCCACACATCATTATTGAAGCTGGCTATGGATTAGGTGAAGCACTGGTGGGCGGAAAAGTAACACCTGATACTTATGTTGTGGACAAATTCCACCGCAGCATCCTCAACAAAAGGATCTCTACGCAGACTTGGAAACTGGTACGGGGCGAGAGCGGTGAGTGTCTCCGCGAAGAAATTGCTAAGGAATTAGTCAAGTCACAAAAATTAACTGACAACCAGATAAGCGAAGTAGCCGACATTGGCAACCGTATTGAAATGCACTACAACCGGCCGATGGATATTGAATGGGCTATCGAAGATGATCACGTTTATATCGTACAAGCGAGACCGATAACAACTTTAAGCAAACAAACCAAGCAGGAAAAAACAGAAAGTTGTGAAGAAGAAGGCGGACGGACCATTTTAGTCCGCGGTCTTGGTGCCAGCCCCGGCAATGCCAGCGGTAAAGTTAAGATTTATGACGAAAGCATGAGTCTCGACGTCGTTAAGAAAGGCGATGTTTTGGTAACGCAGATGACTACCCCGGACATGGTTCCCGCTATGACCAGAGCAGCAGCCATTGTTACTGATGAAGGCGGAATGACTTGCCATGCAGCCATCGTTGCCAGAGAGCTGGGAATACCATGCATTGTCGGTGCTACTGAAGCTACTACGCTACTGAAAGACGGCATGGAAGTGACGGTTCACGGTCAAATGGGTGTTGTTTATGAAGGCGGTGCTACACCAGTTGAAGTTATCGCTACTTCAGCAGCAGCTACTGCCGTCGCAGTCGCAGTGCCGGTTACAGCTACTAAGATTATGGTTAACGTGGGTGTTCCCACCAAAGCTGCCGAATATGCTGAACTGCCGGTTCAGGGAGTAGGTTTGATGCGCAGTGAGTTCTTGTTCACGTCTCACGTGCAAGAGCACCCCTGTGCCCTCATTGAAGAAGGCCGCGAAGATGAACTGGTTGACAAACTCGCAGAAGGCATCGCTTCAGTTGGCAGAGCCTTTTATCCCAGACCAGTGGTACTCAGAACTTCCGATTTCAAAACCAACGAATACCATGACATGAAAGGCGGAGCAGAATATGAGCCTAAAGAATCCAATCCCATGATCGGCTGGAGAGGCTGCTCACGTTATATCTCTGAAAGCTACAACAAAGCCTTCCGGGCCGAACTGAAAGCGGTCAAAAAAGCCCGTGATGAAATGGGTTTGAAAAACATCTGGGTCATGCTGCCCTTTGTTCGTACCGTCGAAGAAGTCGTCAAGATTGAACAGATGATGAACGAAGTTGGCCTTTACCGCAGTAAAGATTTCAAATTATACTTGATGGCTGAAGTTCCGGCAGTAGTGTTCATGATCGAAGAATTTGCAGAACACTGCGATGCGTTCTCAATCGGTTCCAATGACTTAACCCAATTAGTAATGGGTGCTGACCGGGATTCCGATGTGCTGGGAAAAATGGGTTACTTCGATGAAAGAAATGAAGCACTGAAAAGAGCAGTAAAACAGATTATCGATGGTGCCCACAAGAAAGGTGTGACTGTCAGTATCTGTGGACAAGGTCCTTCAGTATACCCAGAATTCTGTGAATTTTTGGTCCGTGCAGGCATTGATGCCATTTCCCTGAATCCAGATACAGTCGTCAAAACGATCAATTACGTAGCGGCGGCTGAAAAAAGGATTATAATGGAATCAGTACGGAAACAATTGAGCCAATAAAACAAATTTAAGCAGGCTCATTCCGAGCCTGCATCTTTATTTGTTAAAAGTCTGGTTGCAACCTGCACCAGAGGATGATTTTTTCCTTCAATGATCTTAATATCATCAACGGTTTTGACACCCATTTCATCAGCAGATTTTTCCATACCTAGTTCAATATCGTGTTCCGGCTCTAGAACAAAGGCCTGAAACTGCTTGACACCCATTTCTTTGGCGGCTAAGACACGGTGATGTCCATCGACAAGCACGTAGTAACCATCTTTACGGATGACAATTAATGGTTCCACTAAGCCCCTTTTTATTTCATATTGGCGGCCCCGCAGTTCATCAGCATAGACCTCTTTCTGCGTAGGTCGTAATTTATCAATAGGAATTACCCGTCGTCGGACTTCAATATTAACATCATGCTGTTGTGAAAGGAAACTTTTCAGCATTTTGATTTTATTGGGTGTTGCTTTTTCAATAGCGGAACGGATAATGTCCATGTTGGAAATCATACCGACAGCCATGCCATCCTCGTCAACCACTGGCGTATTTCTAAGCCCATAGCGGAAAAGAACCCGTGAAGCGTCATCAATATCCATGTCTGGCGAGACGGTCACAGTACCATCTTTGATGATTTCGCTGACTTTCTTATCAGGATTATTAATCTCTCTTAGAAGCTCTTTGGCCGTCACAAAACCTAAGATTCTGCCGCCTTCCGAGACCGGGAGTCCATGAAACTCAGTGTTGATCATTTTTTGTCTTGCTTCTTCAACTGTATATGTGGGAGGAATTGAAACGACATCTCTCACCATATAATCGCTGACTTTCAATTTTGATTCCATGATGATCCTTCTGCTAAGCTATATACACTTAACAGAAATAAGATATAAAAAAGGGTGAGGGTGGAGCCTCACGATTTATGACTTTCCAAACCAGGATCTTTGGGTTGGAAGAAACCGATTAAGACTGAGACAAAGGCCACGATGAAAAAGACAAAAAATGTCTCGTGGATATTATCAATAATCGGTCCCAGGATTTCAAGAGGAACACCTCCGCCTTCAATAAAGATCTGCTCCATATAGTCTTCAATGCCTTTGAAGAGAATAGGGAAGGCGATGGTGAAACTGAACATTCCTCCAGCATTCATCAGCATCATTCTCGTCGAAGCAGCAGAGCCTCTTTCTTGGGGCGGTGCGGCCTTCATGACCGTACTTGAATTGGGTGAAGAGAATAAACCCGAACCAATACCAATTAAGATCATGAAGAATGAAAGCAGCACAAAACTGGTGTTCTCATGAATGGTCGTTAGACACAGCAGGCCTACCGCCATCAGAATTAGGCCGGAAAGTGCAACATATTTAGTCCCATAGCTGTCGGATAAACGCCCAGCGATTGGTCCCAGAATCATAAAGCTAATTCCATAGGGGATTAAGGCTAATCCTGCCGTAAGCGGGTCCATCCCATATGGTCCCTGGAAATAGCAAATCAAGGCAAAGAGAATAGCACTTCTCGCCAGACCAGTAGTAAAATTAGTGAAATTACTAACGGCATATGCCCGATTCTTAAAGAGCCGCAGATTGATCATGGGCTGTTTTACCTTCAGTTCAGCATGAATAAAGAGTACCAAAGCGACGGCCCCGACGATGATCATTACATAGACCCAGATCATGTCGATAATCGGGAAAGCCAGGAGCGTTATACCTAACAGAAGGAAAGTAAGCCCGACTGAGACAAAAATACAGCCTTTGACGTCAAAAGAGTCATTTGCTGATTTTATGACTGTTTCTCTTAAACTCCGAAGTCCCCACAGGGTTCCGATGATACCTAGCGGGACGTTGAAAGCAAAGATGGCCCACCAGCCATAGCCGACAAGCATCCCACCAACAACAGGGCCTAAAACAATGCCTGCCGCCCCGGCTACCTGATTGATACCGAGACCAAGACCTAACTTACGCGTGTCGAAGGCATCAGCGACTAAGGCCGTACTGTTACCTAATAATAAAGCCCCGCCTAAACCCTGAATAGCACGGTAAATTACTAAATCCCAGCCGTTAAACTGCGGCAGGGAAAAACAACACAGTAGTGAAGCAATAGTAAAGATCGCGAATCCTGACAAATACAGTTTTTTTCTGCCATAAATGTCAGCCAATCGGCCGACAATCGGCAGCATGACAGTCGTCAGGAGCATATATGCCAGAATTACCCACATGATGGTCAGAAAGTCTATGTTGAGACTACCCATCAATTCAGGAAGAGCGATAAGAAGCGCAGATGATTGCATTGACGCAAGCAAGGCCCCGATAGTAGTAACGGAAAGTACTATCCACTCATAACCAAATTTTCTCTTCCCCATAAAATCTCCTCTCGTATTAACCTAATCAAAATCAAGTATTTAAATAATAGTATAATTTAACTCAATATAAAAATGAGCTATAGCCAGCGCTAAAAAATCGTGCAAGTTTAAGGTACCAAACGTCTTTTGGTGAGAGTGTTAATATTCTGTAAAATTAAAACTGTGAAAAAATTTCACATCGTTTTACAAAGATGTTCACTCAATTAACATATGCTAAAGGAACAAGTTCTAGTATAAGTAACTTAAAATCGTTTTTTAAGCGGACGAAGCTAATATTCAAAAAGATTCCGAAAATCGTATATGAAAAAGATTGTTGCAGCGGCATTTGTAGTCCTGCTCCTGACAATCGTATTTGTACCCGCTGTTAGTGCCCACAGCCCGGTGTTTTCTGAAGGGAATGATACGCTCGAATCAGCTCACCAAATTAATGATCCTGAGAAATCATGGGTGATGTATGGGCATCTGCAAGAAGGTGAAAGTGACTATTACAAAATGAATATTGAAGAAGGGCAGACGATCTCGTTAAAAATGATCATTCCTCCAGAATATTTCAACAGTGGATTCATACCTGAAATGACTTTAATCGGCCCTGGACTACCAAGTGATGGTTTAGAGCTAACGGCAGATTTTCCTGACGATGGTGCAATAACAGTAGAAGGAACAAAAGTGTCTTCTCCAGAATATGAGCCCTTTACTCCTTCAGCATCGTATACTGTAGCAGAGTTGGAAATAAAAGCACCTCAAAGTGGGGAGTATTATATCCAGATTTTTGACAATGAGCATGTGAGTGGCAACTATGGGTTGACGATTGGAGAAAGAGAATCATTTACCCTCAAAGAGTGGCTGACAATCCCACTGAATTCAATCAAAATTTATCATTGGGAAGGACAGAGCGTCTTAGAAATTTTTACAGTTGCAATCATTACCTTTGCCGGTGGACTGGCAATAATGTTGCTGCGTAAAACACCAGAGAAGAATAGATTGTGGATACTAGCTACAATTGGTGGTTTACTGCTCATTGCATCGGGATTTTCATTTTTGTATCAAATGATCTGGTCGCTTGTACAAAGTGGAATTGACACGATGGTCTGGGTAACGCCGATCTTTATTGCCATACCCATCATACTTGGTCTTCTGGCAATAAGAACGTCAGAAAAGAAATTTAGCAAAAGAACAAGACTTTATCTCTTTCTGATTGGCATCACATCTTTGTTCTTATGGGGTGGCTGGATAATCGGTCCGATAATGTTGATGGTGTCCGCGTTGCTTCCAAAAAAATGGCTGCTTCATAACTTCTAAGGGGCACCGTCCCCATTTTTTATAGGTGCCAGTGATTAGGTAGCAAGCAGATAGAAATCAATATATACAACTTACTTATTGAGGAGGAAAAGCAAGGTATTTTTAAACAATACATACGCCCCGGTAGTGTAGCGGCCTATCATGAAGCCCTGTCGAGGCTTCGACTCGGGTTCAAATCCCGACCGGGGCGCCATTCTACAAAAATGAATTTATTCTACTTCAAAAGAGATTGTTGATGTAGGAGCCCTTTTTGCAGCATTTTTTGAGATCATTCCACATTCTACCCAACAAGCATTATAAACAGCTACTGGCACTAGACAAGTTGGAGTAATGTGTGAAGTCTCGGCCAACTTCATGATTTTAGAATCGATTAGGTTCGTCAGGTCCATCAAATCGGCTTCAGTAAGAACTTTAGCATAATCGCGGACATGACTGCAGGTTGATTTGATATGAATTTTTACACAGCCATCATCACCATTCTCTGTTTCAATTACAGTGCGATTTGGACAGATTGGCATTTCCACTACTACTTTAGAAGTCATATCTAAACCCAATATATAATCATAAACAAGCTATATAATGGCACACATTATTGAAATAAACACCTAAAGCGAGTTAGTGTTATCAATCGCTGTTTCCAATAACGATGATGTTTAAACCATCTATAAGTTCTTCATAATACACTTTTGTATTTATTCCAAAGACTTCTTTGAGGTTTTTGGAAGTGATTGTTTCTTTAGCTGAACCAGCCGCATAGATCTTTCCATGTTCCATGATGATTACACGATCACAATATCTTGCTGCAAGAGATATGTCATGTGTTACAAACACTACAAGCATATTCTTTTCACGAGATAGACGTTTAACAAGGTCCATCAAGGAAAACTGATGGTTAATGTCCAGATGCAAAGTTGGCTCATCTAACAACAAGATTGATGGTTCTTGAGCAAGGGCTCTGGCAATGAGAACTCTTTGACGTTCTCCTCCACTCAATTCGTCAATAGATTTATCTTTAAACTTTGTCACACCAGTTTCTTCCATTGCATTATACACGATATTCAGATCTAGCTCATTGACTGAATCAAATTTATTTTGAGTGGGGAATCTTCCCATCATGACCGTATCTATAACAGGATATGGAAAGATGATGGTAGATGTTTGAGATACAACACCTATATTTTTTGCGATTTCTTTTCTAGGCATCATTTTCAATTCTGTATCATCAAGAAATATAGTTCCAGATTTTGTATTTAATGATTTATTAATACATTTTAACAATGTTGTTTTTCCACAGCCATTTTGGCCCAAAATTCCTACAATTTCACCCTGTTCAGCAGAAAAAGTTACATCATCCACAGCATTGTTGGCAGAGGCATATGAGAAAATTACATTTGACAGTTTAAGGTTCATTTAATTCCCCCATATCTCCTTTTTTCTAGTTCTAAGAATGTATATGAAGAATGGTGCACCCAAAATAGCAGTGAGGATGCCCACTGGTAGTTCTGATGGTGCCACAATTAATCTGGAGAGTGTGTCCATGACGATCATAAATATTGCCCCTCCAACGATGGACATGGGAATAAGTAAACGATGATCTGGGCCCAAAAGCATTCTAAAAATATGAGGAACGATCAAACCTACAAAACCAATTATCCCACTTACAGATACTGCACCAGCAACAGTTAATGCAGCTGCCAATAATACAATTATACGCGTACGTTCAACATTTACTCCCAGATTTGTAGCTTGGTCATCACCAAGAGATAATAAATTAAGTTCAGTAGAATAACAAATTAGGATTATAGAACCTACCAGAATCGGTAGAATGATTATGTAAAACTGATCCCAGCCGCAATTTGAAATATTTCCCATTAGCCAAAATACAACACCCTCGAGTTTATCACCTGCATAATATTGCAATAAGGAGACTAAACCATTAAAGAACGCACCAATGGCAATACCTGAAAGCAACAACATAGTGATGGGAACTCCAAGTTTAGTCCTAGCCATCGAATATACTAAAATTAAAGTTACAAATGAGAATATAAATGCCATGGAGGGTATTGCAAATGCCCCAGATGCGATGCTGAATCCCAGGACCATAGATATGCATGCACCAAAGGCTGCACCAGAAGATATACCCAATACAGATGGCGATGCCATTGGATTTCTAAATATACCTTGCATTGCTGCACCAGAAACAGAAAGAGCAGCTCCGATGCACATTGCACACAATACTCTCGGCAATCGAGATTCAAATACGATATTTCTGACATCTACCGGACCATACGGGCCGTCAATATATCGTTCACCAAAAAATAAAACGTTGACCACATCTTCTAAAGACATTTTGAGATATCCAACAGAAATGGAAACCAGTATTGCTAAAACCAATAATATCAATGAGATGACGATAACAATTAGTTTCCGCATGTTGTTTTTATGAATGTCTTCTTTTATTTCAGGAAGAGATGTGTCCATTTATTAACCTTCAAATAAATAAAAAAAGTGATGTATTATACATCACTTATAGATTAGATCATACAGGTATTCCAGCCCATCTACAAGACTAGGCGTTGCAGATGCCCAATTACCATTGAAACCAGGTTCGCTTTCAGATGTGTAAATTGATAAGACCGTGTCTGGATTTCCCCAGCCTTTTGATTCTGGATCTAGCATTCCATTTCTAAGAATATCTGATTCTGACTGATTACGTGGTCCCATGAAAATTAGATAATCTGGTGCATATTCGATTATGCTTTCAGTTTGATAATATTGAGTTTTATCAGCATTTTTTCCGATGTAGTCTACACCTAGAATGTCAAGCATCGTACCAGTGATTGAGTTGGAATTTGGAGAATTATAATTTCCAGATGAAAGCGTATCTAACTCAATATACACTCTAGAGTACGAACCATACTGCTCTCCAGCTTTTTCTTTAGCTTTCAGAGTTATGTAAGAAATTTTCGTGTCCATGGCATAGAGTATTGATTCTGCTTTTTCTTCTTTAGACATTATAGTTCCCAACAGAGCGATGACGTGTTGGACGTCCTCAATAGTTTTTGGATACAAACCAATTGCAGTTATCCCAGCTGATTCCAGTTGAGCGATTTGATCGGGATAATAGCCCCAAACGATTACTAAATCAATACCATGAGTCACACAATAATCAATTGTATTCGTATTTGGTTTTCCTGATTCCACTCGATCAATATCTGCAACTTCAGGATACATTGATTGTAGCCTTGTAACGCTTCCTTTGTCAACACAAGCAATATTTTCTAAACAATCCAGATAAATCATGCTCTCAGTAAATGAAGAGCCCAAAGACATGACTCGTTCCGGAGTCTTTTCAAATGGCACTTTTCTACCTAGGTCGTCCTCAATGATGAACGCCCATTCGGTATCATCGTCATTTGCGCTAGTGTAATGCCACACAACGGCTACCGCAGCAACGATGATGATTATTGCAATAGCTACAGCTATCAGTTTTTTATTCATATCGTATCCCCGTTCTGAAATAGAATTAATCTACAAAAAGATGTGGGTAGTTAGCCACATGGTATAATGACTAAAATTCGTCCTTTTTCATTACATTAGATGGAGCAGATCAAACGTAGAATCAAAAGTATTTAAAACAAGGTCACTATAAACATTTTATGCGTTGCCTCTTAAAGAGCAAGATCCATCGCGCAACGGTAACGGAAGCGAACATAGAATACGTTGGCAGCATTACTATCGATAGATCTCTTTTAGCTGAGGCAGACATTTGGGCAGGAGAAAAGGTATTGGTTTCCGATGTGGACAACGGCAGCCGCTTTGAGACCTATGTGGTACCTGGAGAGTCTGGCGTAATCTGCGTTAATGGTGCTGCTGCAAGATTGGTAGACGTTGGAGACCGGGTAATCATCATGTCTTTCGAGTATGGCAATGAACCAATAACTCCTAAGATCTTACTAGTGGATAAGCAGAATAAATGTATCCAGATTCTGCGATCTGTAGAAGACCAGGCCCTTTAGAGTCTTATACTTTAAACTCCTCGAGAATGCTTTCAATTTTTACTAATTTCTGTTCTCCAGAAGCCATATCTCTCACCGAGACACAGTTGTCAGCGTATTCCTTTTCACCAAGAATGATTGCTTTTTTAGCGTTGATCGAAGAGGCATACTTGAAATTTTTAGAAAGACTGCGTCCCATGAGATCCAGATCTGCCGAAATGTTTGCAGATCGCAACATGGCAGCAAGTTTGTAACACTCTTCTTTCATCGTTTCTGAAACGGGAATGACGTAAGCTGAAATTTCAAATTGAGGTGAAGTGAATCCTTCACGTTCCAACGCCAGAAGCGTCCGGTCAAAACCAATGCCAAAACCAGTAGAGAATACTTTTTCGCCACCGAATAATTCTGTCAAGGAGTACGAACCGCCGCCACAGATCTGTTTTTCAGCACCGAGAACTGGTGCATCCATTTCAAAAACTACACCAGTGTAGTAATCTAAACCTCTGACGACACCTAAGTCAATTTCAATATTCGTAAAGCCATAGTTGTTGAGAATTTGAAAAACACTTGCGAGGTGATCTTTAGCAGCGCCTTCGATTTTGCTTAAAACTTCCACAGAACCGACGGTTTCGGTGATCTCAATGATCTTTGCGATTGTCTCATCGGCAATTCCCGCTGTTTTCATACGCTGCGTGGCTTCTTCATACTCCTTTTTGTCAAGCTTTTGTAAGATGAGTGGAATGTTCTCAGCATTTGCTCCTGCCGAAGCAAGCATGTCCCGCAAGACACCAATGTGTCCAATACGAATATTATATTCTTTTAAGCCGATGTGTTTCATGATCGAGGCGGCTAAAGCGATTACTTCTGCGTCGGACTGCGGACCGGCAGCACCGATCATTTCTGCGCCAAACTGGAAAAATTCACGGTACCTTCCAGACTGTGGCCGCTCATAGCGGAAACACTGTCCAAAGTAGAACATTTTCAAAGGCCGGGGTTCAGAAGAAAGTTCATTCACAAAGAATCTCATTGCCGGAGCAGTAAGTTCTGGTCGAAGGGAGATTTTTCTGCCGCCTTTGTCTTCAAAAGCATAAATTTCTTCCACCACGTTAGGGCCAGATTTTAAAGTAAATAGCTCTGTGTTTTCAAAAATAGGTGTGGCTATTTCTCTGAAACCAAAAAGTGCCGCTTCTTCACGCATCAGTTTTTCAAGATATCTTCTTTTTTCCATCTCGTCTGAGCGGAAGTCCCTTGTGCCACGTGGTTTCTGAATCATTAACAGCACGAATGGGAGAAGAATATAAAATCTTTAGTCACCGCCACGCTTCACAACTACAGTTACAATGTCGCCGTCTTTGAGGATATGATCGACACCAACTGTTTGACCAGGGAATTTAGCACTTTTACCCCAGACAATGGCATAGCGGAAATTTTTCCTAAAGGAACGGTGAATTCTGTCAC
>ULSO01033504.1_pt1 | contig 20667 bp, 19 predicted proteins | sample 1956701 | NCBI WGS metagenome assembly ULSO01 (sample SAMEA4835708, study PRJEB28245) | human gut metagenome | biome: gut microbiome; material: fecal sample | place: Denmark | collected 2008 | reverse complement strand
CACGCCTTGACATTGACGGCGTTATGCCGTATGATTGTGTTGTTACAAAATAGTCGTGGGAGACATATTGCGACCCTTGGTCACTGTGGAGCTGCATCTCCGCAGTGACATTTTCTTTTTTTCATCGCTTTTTTGATAGTATCAAGTACAAGTTTAACTGTCTTATCTTTTGACATTTGATATGACACAATGCTGTTGTTATAAAGATCTCGTATTACCGACAGATAACAGTTACCTTGTGCAGTTGGTATGTATGATATATCCGTTACCCACTTTTGATTAGGTCTTTCGGCATTAAATTCTCTGTTAAGTAGATTTGGATATCTGTGCAAGTGCTGACTGCAATAATGAAATTTCTTTCTGCGTACAACTGACAACAAATTATACTTTTGCATTACACGAAGAATAGTTTTAGGATTACGGTATATTCCTTGTCTTTCAAGCCATATATGTACTCTGCGATAGCCGTATGTTCTGTGGCTTTCTTCCTGACATTCTCTTATCTTTTCGGCTAAAGGCAAATCTCTGTCAGGTATATCCATTCGTTTTAAGAACGCATAATATCCGCACCTTGATACTCCGAAGAATTTGCACATTGAGTTTATGCTATACTCGTTCTTATGCTTAAAGATGACTTGATATTTAACCGACGGCTTCACTTACTTTCTGTTAGTGAGAGAAAATCCTGCATTAACTCGTTTTCCATTTCTAATCGTTTTATCTTTGAATCTTTACGAGCAATAATGTATTTTAACTCGTTGATTTTCATATCTTCTGTAATTTCATAATCTTTTGGCGGTCTGCCTTTTGCTCTAATTGCAATGCCTGCTTTTATCTTTCTTTGCTTTTCATTGTATCGTGTAATGAAATTGGTTAATTGTTTCATGGTAAAACCATACTTTTCACAAATTTTTCGCTTAGTTATCCCTTGTCTCCTCAATTCCATTATTTCGTCTTCATATTGACTTATATGTCGATAACTTCTTGGCATAAAAAATCCTCCTATGGTAGTTTCTTTAATTCTACCATAGGAGGTCTCTTTTTTCTATTGTCCATTTTTTACGGACTTGTTCAAAATACGGTACTTTTTATTATCAAATGCACTTATTTGATTCAAATGACAATACTGTATATTGATATTGCTTTTATAGGTTACTTACAGTAAAAGAAAGTGTCCAAGACCTCACAAAATAATAGCAATAAGGAAATATCTTGGACTTTTTCTTAATTAACTTACTTTACATATCTAAGTTTAGCTTCTTTTTGACAATATCAATGCTTTTGTGCATAGAAACTTCCTTTGCAAAGCCACTGACAATGTCTTGCATTATCTGCTTGCTCCAATAAATTTTCAGTTTTTTCTTTGCACGAGTAATTGCTGTATAAAAAACTCCATGCGTTATCATTTCAGAATTACTTTGAGGGATAACAATTTTTACCGAATTATACTCTAAACCTTGAGCTTTGTGAATAGACACGGCATAAGCAAGTTGAAATGGAACAATACATTTCTCTCTAATTGACTCATCTGTTTCGTCATCTTTGTTTGAATAAATGCAAAAGCGAATACGTGTACTTCCTTCAAATGATTCTATATATTCCATATCAGTATGTCTGCAATCGTTTTCTGTCAAAAGCATTGCAACATCAATGGTAAAACGAATCATATCATCGTTTTTCTCAATGTCAATGATTTTTCCTTTCAGGTTATTATATAACAATGAAAACCTTTGACTTTCATTAAACAAAATCGGATCACCAATTTTGTATGTCCATTCTTGCCACGAAACAGCATTCGAGGTGTTATTTGTGTTTTGCAAGTAGGTATTCATATTGTTTAATCCGAATTTTCCGTCATAATTCAGGCACAGAACCACCTCGTCATCATCTGCCTTATCAAATATTTTCGGCCCAATTTCCTCAGAGAACGGTCCGTCTATTGCAAGTTTTTCAGTTATTAAATCTCCGTGGTTCCTTACTTCATCCCAAAGACTTATAAGATTTTGATCGTCTGTTCGCCAAGTGCTTAGTAACTCTACATTTGCACTTGGTACGCATATAGTATCTTTGGCATATCTAAACCAATTTCCAAATTCTATGGATTCAATCTGATGAATATCTCCGGCTAAAACAATGAAAGTATCCGGACGAATCTTTGAAAAAAAAGTAGCCATACTACGATTATCAATAGTGCTACATTCATCAACAAAAATTATATCATAGTCTAGTAGGTTGACTTTACGATTAAAACTATCAATACTAACAAATTCGCTACCTGTACCCGGATTATCAATTCTGCGAATTAGATTTTGCTTTGCAGTATGCGTTTTTGTTAAGAATAACTTTTTGCGCCCAAACATCAAATTTGATATATAATTGATCAGGGTTGTTTTACCGGTGCCTGCTGCACCATAAACCAATAAAACTCGTGAATTTACAAATGCAGTTCGTATTGCCTCAATCTTTAAAGGATCTTCAATTACGCCTGTATTATCACGTAAGAATCTGTTATTTAATTCTTTCTGTCCGCTATTTCCAATGTGTGAAAGCTTTATAAGTGTTTTCAGTATAAATAATGTATTTTTCTCGTAGGCATCAATAAATACAAAGCCATTATCAACTGAAATAGAGTAACCCTTTTGCTTTTCCCATTGATCAAGTTGTGCATTATAATTATCAATTGCATTAGAACTTGAAATAGCAGCTTGTTCAAAATAAATTTCTCCGGTTTGCTTAATTGCATTTTTCAGTGTAAGATATGGTCTGACTTCTTCAAGTCCACCATACCCGACAGCATTTAATGTATGCCGAAGATTGTGCCCTTCTGTTGTTTTTCCGCCAAGAATATCAGATAGCAACGGGCTATTCTCAAATGGATAACAACCACTTGCTAAATATAAATCCCCTTTCATACATTTCCTAAAAGCATTTGGCAGAACACCTTCTATTGTTTCTTCTTTTAAATTCTGCAATAAATAACGAATAATATTCTTTCCAGAGGTATATTCGGATGATTTCGAATACAATTGATTAAGATGAATGAGAATATCTTTGAATAGAGTCGTTTTTGATTTCGCATAGATTCTTTCAATCGTCGAGTCAAACTTTTTTTGACTCAAATCTATAAAATCGAGTAAATTAATGCCCGTATTTGTCAAGAAGTTCATTAAAGTTTGGTATTCACCATATCTTGAATTAAGCCTACAAGGAAACTTTAATATTTTTGCAAACTTATTTAAACTTGCAGGTGAAATAGAAACCGTCCAATCTGAAATTATCTTAATTTTAGACTCTACTCCCCACAAATCTATATTTTCGTTTGTATAACTGATTTGAATAGAATAATTAGTCGGCATATCTTCTTTCGTATAAACCGTAATTCGGTTATATTTAGTCGCATAGATGCTGGCCAATTGTAATGTGATTTCATAATATCGCTCTGTTCCAATAAAAAATGGAACTTTTTTCTGAATATAGTACCTCGAATTTGAATGATAACTTTTAGAAAAATCAGCTTTTTCTACTGATGATGCAACACTTGCGTAATAGTGCTCATCTAATTCATCAATAGGTGGTGTTAATTCTTCAAGGTTTTTAAGGACATCAATGCCATGGCTGTCTTTTAAGTCTTTTCTAATTTGCCACAAAAAATTATAATATTTTAACATTAGTCGTCCAGATTGACCAGCTTCTGGAACTCGGTTTTCAATATACTTTAGTCCTTTATAAAATACAGATAGGTACTTTGTATTGATATTCAAAAGAGACTGTTCCCAAGCCAATTTAAGATCAGGTTGTGCAACGCCAAGTCTCATTGAATTCATAATTAAGGCAGCTTTGCACATATCATCTAATCGAGGAAGAATTTGTTCGGAAATACTATCAAAATCTTCGTCAGGATGTGTGAGGTTTTTGATACTCTCGGATATATCTTTATCGCATCTATTAATGATATACTCTACCTCTTTACGAGTAAACGAGTGGCAATTAAGTTTATTTGTGAATAAATGTCTTGCTAATACTTCAGACAATTTTTTACAGAATATCTCAACACTCTCTTCTGTATTTTTAATCTCATCCGCAGGAAAGAATGTAATAGTTGTACTATCTTTAGAAAAATCAATTTCATTTAAAAGATTTGCTGAAATATATTTCCAAAACACCCGTTCATTTCCTCGTTCATCTGGATTAAGTACAAGAAATAAAATTCCCGGATCAAGTGTTATATTATTAGCAATATACGCCGGAAAAGCTAAACTTCGCAACGAATACTTTATACATCCATCTGTTTCTTGAAAGGAATGTGTTCCCTTGATTTGTACAAAAAAGTTTTGTCTAGGTTGCCTTGAAATCGTAGGATTTGTAACAAATTCAAAGGTACCATCTGTATTTGGCCATTTGTCATTTGAAGCAAAGTTTGTATTAATTCTGCCATTAGAACGAAGAAATGTTTTCAAAGTAGTTACTGCCGCTTCGTCCATTGCTGAATGAACAGTGTGCGTTTTTATATGTCTTTGAATTTGTTCAGGATTAGATGTAAGCATAATTCATTCTCCACTTGGCTGGGTAAACAGCCGAACAATATTAATTATTATTCTTCTGTACTGTAAAATTCATCTAGTACATAGGTTTTTACAGGAGTTATATACAGTTCATACTTGGTAACTAACTTAACCAAATCATTACCATCAATCAATGTGATAGGTGAACCTTCACGTGCAGCTTGTCTTGCGGAATTTGTAAATCTACCATTTGTGATAAACACACCATAATCAGCTTGATACTTGTTCATTGCACCTAAGAATTGATTTATCTCGGGTTCTCTTACAGGTGCGGCGTTATATCTCTTGCATTGGATAACAACCCTCGTTGTTCTGAAATCATTTGCATCAATATGGTAACCATAACCATCTATACCACCATCATTACTGATTTGGACACCTTTTCCGGTGAACTCAACACCCATGCGGTTGAGCAATGCCCTCGAAAACGCTTCGAATTTTTTAGGTGACATTTTAGATATTGCCGCAAGTAGCCGTTCCTTAAAATCATCTTTGATTTTTTCTTCAGCTTCTGGTTCTTCTTCGTTTTCACTAGTATCAGAAACTTTATTTTTCTTATTCTTTTGACTTAATTCGCTCCAATACTTAGCCGACACTTCAATAATATCCTTCTCAACATCCAATCCATCAATATCGAGATATAATCCTTTTTCAGTTAATGTGATTGGAGAAGAGTTTGTGAATGTCAATAACTCTGCAAAAAACAAATCCTTTATAGCAAAATTGAACTTGAAATTAAACTCTTTATAAACATTTCCAGTTTTCTTTGATTTCTTTTCTATTTCGGCATATTCTGCAATCCGGTCGTCTAAATCAGAAATGCGTTCTTTTATTTCAGAACGTTCAAGCTGACCACCCGCTTCCTGCAAAACCCTCAAAATAGGCTTTATCAAATATGCAATTTTGCCTTCTGAAGATAATGATTTTAAGTTCATATTATAATACCTCTTTTACAATTTTTTCGTTATAAAAGCCATTAACCCTTCCTAGTAATAATTTTGGTATATGCTTTTCATATATATATTTAGTCTTTTAAGCAACACTTTGATTTCTGCATCTGTAATTCGGGCTATACTCCATTGCGAGGAATATTTTTTAACGATAACAAAGGTATCTAACCGTTTTCGTTACAATAATTGTATAGCTTATTTTTTGCTGATTTGCTTTTCTTAAAAAACAAGTTCAGTTGAATCAGTAATGTTCAATTTATTGGAAATTGTCTCACATTCAACCTATTGTTATATATTTTTTATTTGCACCCCTGCCGACAGCGACAATCAGGCTTTCATCGCACATTTGCTTCGCAACTGTATATGCTCTTGTTCTTTTAACGCCGAGCAATTCCATAATTTCTGCCTCTGTTATTTGTCCTTTTTTTGAAATAAAGTCCAAAATTTGTTCCTTTTGCGGCGTTAAATAAATTTTACGTTCCAAGGGATCGACAGCATTCATATTTGGCAAAATCATTTTGAATGTGTTATGCGTTACTTCAATACGAGGCTGTACAGAACAAAATTCATATAATTTATAAATTCTTCGTATCCCTGTACCGTATGCTTCAATAAGTTTTAGGCGATGGAATACTTCGGCAAGATTTTTGTTTCTTGGCTGTGAAATACCGCTACGAATATCATCTGCTGTTAAACCAGGAAGAAGTCCGCCGATAGATACAAATTCCATTTGTTTATCATTGATGTTGATAATTATACTTCCGCTGTAACTGTAATCACGATGAACAATCGAATTAAGCAACGCTTCACGCAGAGCGGCTTCGGGATAATCAGATTTGTCTATGCGTTCAAGCCCTTTGAAAACAGAAGATGTTCGGTTGCTAAGCATAATATACTGAAATGCTTCGTCAATTTGTTTAAATATCGAGCCTTTGAATTCTCGGCTATCATTAAAAGTTGTGTTTTCGTCATCACCAAATATTGCAACTTTAATTGAATGCTGACATTGGTCTGACATAAGCAGTGCTAAGTTGGTAAATAATCCGTCATTTTTATGAATCATACCGAGAGTCAAATATTTTTCTTCCGAAAAATCAACGCCATAGTTCTTAAATGCTGTAGCGGCAGAAGTGAACGTCAGCTTTTGCTCAAGAGAACGCATTGACTCAAAATCGTCACCATCGCTATCCTTAATCATTTGACGAATTTGTTCGCTTGATGCCTGCACACTTGAAGTTCCTTGTCTTACATAAACGCCGTTTGGCTTTAACCCTTTTGAACGCAGATAATATGGTTTATTCGCACCTTCGCTTACCGTAATTCGAACGACCTTATTTTTTTGAATAGTGTATTTCACGAACATCGTAACATCAGGAAGAATAGCATCACGAATCCCGTTTGTAATTCGAGTGTATTCATCGTCAACATTTTTCAAACCGACAGCATTTCCGTCGTTATCAATGCCGATATATAAAATACCACCATCAGTATTTGCAAATGCGATAACCTCTTTATATATATCTTCGGTGAATCCGGATTTGAATTCAATATTTTCTGTTTCAAAATTCATATCGCTACTCCTTCAAATAAGTTTCAGCCTTACAGTTATAATTATACCCATTTTTCATTCTTTGTCAACGAACAAAGTGAAAATTCAGTGAATATTCACTTTGTTGAAGTATATGTCGAAAGTGTAAAACAATTACTTTTACACATAGATGATTTCATTATTTATTATTTCAGTTACTCGATTACTGATATTATTCATCTTCTGCACCCAAAGCATCATATCGGTTGATTTTGGGTCTTCGGTTATGTTTTCTTTTTCAGAATATTGTTTTACCAGCCGAGAAAAGAGTTGTTGGGTGTGTTTTTCGGTATCGGCAAGGTGGAAATGGAGTTTTCCGGAAGTGAACAAATTATAATACAAAACTTTGCGGTGGTGCTTTAAGTAGCTTAATCTGCGTTGTCTCCACACTCTAATATAACCGGTTTCTGCTTCCGCCGGTAAAATTAAATTTGGCAGAAGATAATCATCCTGCCGGGTATATATGCCGCCAAATTGTTGAAATAATGTGTTATTCTAAATAAAAACCTCCTTTGATACTTGAATTGTACCAAAAGAGGTTTTCTTTTGCGAATGTGCGATTTATAAAAAAGAAAGAGCGAGACTTCAAATCTCGCTCAGTCTAGTAGAGCTATTTACTTTTTCTGCCAACCATTTCCGGGTTTTTGCGTAGGTGGTAACCTATCCCCTGAATCAATATGAACGATTCTTGGATCATTCACTTGTCCACCACGAGGACCAACTTCGATATAAGTCCCAGGCCGCTGATTGTCAGTGCCGGGTTTAATAGGCTTTGGCATTTGGTGACCTCCTTTCCTTAAAGATGTATATATTATATCATATATATAGTATTAAATCAATGTACGCATCACGATATATAGTGTTTTAATGCTATTCTATCTTTACAAGCCAAAATCAACAATTATAGTGAATTTTTATTCAAAACCGCATATACTATTATTGCTTGACATTATCACGGAATACCGTTATAATTTAATGAAGGTGGTGATAGCGTGAATGTTAATTATTTAGTTGCCGAAAAGCAAATTTCTAAATACAATTTATCAAAATCAACAGGGATACCGTACTCTACTATAAGCGATATTTGCAATGGGAAAACTACGCTTGAAAATTGTAATGCTAAAACCGTTTATGAGCTGGCAAAATTCTTTGATATTTCGATGGAAGATTTGCTTTATAAAGACAATGATGTTCGTTACGATTTCGAGGCTTTTAAGAGTAATATTCGCCATCAACTTAAAGAATTGGGCTTCAAAAAATTTATTGTGTCTGTTTTGAAAACTGATGAAATTACCAATTATATGAATAAAAAATGGTATCCTGAAGCATTGTATCTATTGGCAATGCTTGATTATGTCAGCAGGATAAATAATATTCCTATTTGCAAAAAATACAATTCATATCGTTCCGCAAAGCTTAGTGAAGTTATTTACCCGGCAAGTGTTGTAGCTGAGGCAAAGGTTATGAATGATGAGAGAATTTTGAAGGATTTTATTACTAATTCTATACCCGAATTTATGCGTTTTAATATTGTTGAAAGTGAAGTGTTTGAAGTCACTTGATTACAAAAGAAAAACGAGCCGAGAGGGTATACCTCTTGGCTCATTTTTTGTGGGTGCGAAAGTTTTTTATACCGCTATACAAAATTCGTATGTAATCGGCTGAAGTTGGTTATTTTTAGCCCAATTTGTACGCTGAAATTGCACAGTTCGTACAGGACACATTACATTAACCATCTGGCCGCCGACAGAACCGGCTTGCTTTGAAGTAAGGTCGCCGTTGTAGCCCTGCTTGAGATTTACACCAACCTCTGAAGCAGCTTCCATCTTAAATCTGTTAAGAGCCTCTTTAGCTTCAGGAACTGTATTCTTTGCCATTGTAAAAACACCTCTCTTATCAAAAATTCGCAAAGCGTGCTGATATTTTGAATAAAATTTTCTTCAAAATATTTATCACATAATATCAAATCGCTCTTGCAAGTATAGTTTATGAAAAGTATGCGCTTTTACAATTGAAAAATTTTTACAATTCAGATATGTTCAAATTAAAAACATTTTTTTGCAAATTTCTTTACCGCAGGCAGTTTTAAATATTTTGTCATAAGCGTTTTGCACAGCCGATTTTGGAAGGCTTTCCTCAAACATATTAACAAGAAAGTCTGCCTCAACAAGTATTTGCCAATCTATGCTGTTTATATTGTCGTATGTGTGGTGATGAGCTATTAAGTATTGCACTCTCTGTGATGTTTCAATATTAAATCCTAATTTAGCAAGAAGATTTTCAGCCAATTTCGGACCTTCTTTTTCCTGCAATTTGCCGCTGCAATTGCCGTATTTTTTTTCGCAGGTGTGGATTCCTATGTCGTGAGTGAGGGCGGCGGCTTCGATTATAAATAAAGTTTTATCATCAACCTTTTCATTTTCTGCTATCAGCTTTGCGTAGCTGTGAACTTTGCAAAAATGCTGAATCCTTTTTGAATCTCCGCTGTATAAATCTATCATTGCCAAGTGTAGTTTGTTAATCATTTTTGTGCCTCTGTTTTGTTATCCTATTGTGATTTTTAATTTATGAATAATTTAAAGTTTGCTTTTATTATCTATGATTATTTTTCTATATCGTACTATATCATAGGCAAATAGTCAACGAAAATGCACTTGTTCTTTATGCAGTGTGCCACTTTTGATTTTATTTTTGCATAAGTGCTTTGACTTTATGAATGAATGGTTAATTTTGCTCGGTATGAATTGTTTTTTTCACTAAAAAAGTTATAATTATTAACAACAAGGTTTGCCTGACTATGAACGGAAAATATTACGGCGTGGAAATGATGATGTGCCGCTTATAACAAACGTGAAAAAATACAATGTAAAGGAAGTCTTGAAAATTGAAAAATAATAAATATTCAATAATAGTGAGCAGCCTGACAGGCAATACAAAAATGCTTGCCGATGCGATTTATGACGTATTACCAAAAGAAAATTGCGACTTCTACGGCGATGTTAAAACACAGATACCTCAATCTAAAATGCTTTATATCGGTTTTTGGACGGACAAGGGAAGTGCCGACTGTGATACGTTGAAACTTTTGCAAAGTCTGAAAAACAGAAAAGTATTTTTGTTTGGTACAGCAGGATTTGGCGGAAGCGATGAGTATTTCAAAAAAATTTTAAGTCGGGTCAAGCAGTCTTTAGATTTAAGCAATGTTGTTGTGGGGGAATATATGTGCCAAGGCAAAATGCCTCAGTCCGTACGAGAACGCTATGTTAAGATGAAAGAGCTAACCAATGCGCCTGCTAATCTTGATATGTTGATTGATAATTTTGACAGTGCATTATCTCACCCTGACGAAAAGGATATAATTAAACTTAAAAATGCTGTTATTTCGCTTTAAACAAGCCGGAGAGGGGGAGAACGGTATATGAAATTTGTGCTTGAATTGTCTTGGCTTTGGAAATCAATTGCAATAATTATTTTGGTTATAGCATTCTGTGAAATTTGCGCTTTATTGATTTGCAAGCTGATGAAACGAAAATTTAGTAAAAAAACAGCAATTATTATTGCTGTCGTTGCCACCGTCGCAACCGGTTTGGCAATTGTTTTGCTTTCGCAAACGCCGAGTTTGATAAATTCAAATTTATTGTGTATATAAAAAGCTGTCTCGCAGTTGAAGCGAGACAGCTTTAGTTTTAGCCATTTGGTTAAAGTAATAATGTTTTGTTTTGTTCAACCATAGGAAATATTATTGATTTAAGGATAAATAATCCGTTTTCTTGCGCTTTTCTGTAATGATTATTAAAACTGCAAAAGCGATAACACCGGCTGTGCTGATATATGCTCCTTCTTTTAAGTAAGGAGTATGGTATTGAAACTCTATTGTGTGTTTTCCTTTGTCTAAAGCAAGTGCGCTAAATGCCGTGTCAGCTTTCAAAAGCTCAGCTTTTTTGCCGTCGACCGTGGCGCTCCAACCCTTGCTGTAAGGAATGGAAATGCAGAGCATTTTTGCTTTTTGCAAATCAATTGTGCCGGTTATTTTGTTTTCACTCATTTTGACATTTTGCATCGTGTCTGCTTTTAAGTCTGCAATCTGTTGTGATGCTTGGTCTATAGGCTGCTCAAGAACCTCGATGTCGGATAAGTCGTAAATTCCCGGTTTATCAAAGGTTATTTTAATACTGTTTTTCGCATTTTCGGTATAGCCAAGCCCAACAAGATATGTTTTAGCACCCGTGTAACGCACGTAAGAAGATGAATAGCAGGTGACAAAATCGGTTTTGTATTTCTTGCCGTTATCGGTTTGAGAGGAAAAACGCATTTTCATTTTAGACGGCAAAGTATGTTTTGATGTGCTTTTACCTATTTGCTTTTTGTCTGAATTACTCTTGATCTCATCAATATTGCTGTAGTTATTAAATGTATAACGCAAATATGTTTCCTGATTTTTTTCACCTGAAAATTTAATGTTTATACTGCTTTTGGCATTGTAAACATACACTTTTTCTCCCTCGACGGCAGTATTTTTATTGCACGTAACGGTATAAGGAACACTTTTGTATGTAAATGTCGGTGTGACCGTGTTCATGCCGCTTGGAACATTGTCAAGCACAACGCCTTGAATTAACGCTTGCTGCTTTTCTAATGATGAAAGCTTGTCATAATCAGATTTTTTGATGACGTTATTTGTTGTGTAACCGAACGGTAATGCGTTCTTATTTTGATAAACTTTTCCTTTTAACTTTTCAAAACCGTAGGGAATCGAAGTTTTCTTGTTTTTAACATAATATTTAACGTTTGTAACGGCATTCATTGCGACTGAATCGTTAAATCCTCTGAACATATATGCCGCATTGGCAGGCTGTTCTGTTTCGCTGACAAACTCGGCTAAATTTTTGTTTTCCATACTCCAATAAAACGAAGTACCGTTCATACCGACGTAAGTGCTTTCGTTATAATGTATTTTTCCGCCGCTGTAGCGATAGAATGTATCGTCGCCTTTTGCCGCCTTTTTTACCTTGCTCGCCGCAGAACGCTTAATTTTATTGTTGACGGCACCGTAACTTACATAGCTTGCAATATGGTTATTGCCGTGACTGCTGAAAAAATAAGCCGAATTGCCTGCAAATGAGGCAAATACAAGGATTACTGATAAAACGGGAGCAATAAGATTCTTTGCCGATTTATTTCCGATTATACAAACTATTACTATTAACAGCGCTGTTATGAGAGAAAAAATAATGTTGTGATTTATTTCATTCATCATCAATAAGGCAGCTGAGGAATATACTGCGATTGCTATGATTATACCTAAGCCTTTGCGAATATCTATTTTGCAAAGGTCTTGCCATGTTACTGCAACAATATATGCAATAATCATCCCGTAAGCCCAAACCCAGCGGTTAGCCATATATGAAAATCCGTTAAAAGCCCAGCCGAATGCCGGGATAAGAAGCATAGCCGTAGCGCCTAAAAATATTAATCTTAATGGGCGCCAACTTTTGTTTTTAGTAAAGAATAAAACGCAAACGGCAGGAAGCGCAACAGCGTTATATCCAAGATGCGTAAGATATCCCAGCGTTGTTTGACAGGTAATCATAGAAGCTAAGAAATTGCGATAATAATCCATACTGTATATCCAGGTATGAACATAACTCTCAGACGAACGGCCGTCGCCGATATAGGCTAATATTACAGGTATAAGTATAATTGCACTTAAAATCACACCTAAAATTGCACTGCCTGCGATTTTAAAGAAAACACCAAAAGCCTCTTTGACACGATGACGATATCTGCAAACAAGCAAAAATAGTGTATAAATTGCGGTGAATAAAGCTAGCATATAGAAAAAGTAAAAGTTACTTATAGCTGCTAAAAATACCGTAACAATAAAAAGATACGGCCTTTTGCCTGCCGTAATTTGCTCTACACCGAGAAGCAGCAACGGCAAAAATATCATAGGAAGAGCAAAAAACGGGTGATGCGACACTATGAACATTCCAAATAAGGTGAACACATAAACAAGCGAGCCTATCGTTATGCTTGAGGCGTGATTTTGCTTTTTAACAAAACAGAATGCACCGAAGCTAAGCCCCGCAAGATATAAACGAAACAGAGATAAAAGACTGTAAAGATATGCCGCATATTTGGCAGGACAGGCAATGCTTAACAAATCAAGAGGGTCGCCGATAGCATAAAAGTGAAGTGTGGTTAATATATCGCTTCCGAGTCCTATTGAAAAATCCCATTGCGGCAACACAAATTTATGAGTTTCAAACAGCGTTTCTAAAATTTCACGTCCGTATTTGCCGAAATATACAAAAGCGGCAAAGTGCTGCCTCCAGCCGTCGCTGTTAATAATTAATGTCTTTTTATTTATTATAAACCAAAAGTAACATAAAGCAGCACAAACTAAAAAAGCTGCACTGTAAAGTAAAAAGAACTTTTTGCCGTTTTTAATCGGCTTTTTAAAGTTGATGTTTTATCGCTCATAATGTATTCCTTTTTAAGGCAATTTAATTTATTGAAATCTTGTTCTAATATAATTTTTTGCATTGTAATTATATCATATAGTATAAAGCATTGCAATAAAAATTATATGCACATTTGTGAAAAAAGTCCTATATAAGCACGAGTGTCGGAATTATCAATAATCTAATATTTTTTTTGGAATGATTATAAAAGAAAATTTAATTAATGTTGACTGTTTTTTATTGACATGTAAATATAAATATGCTAATCTTAATAATGACAATGGGGTCTGCAAGGCAGACCCCTGCTTTGATATATGGAGGTATTCATAATGAAAAACTTAGGCTATTATAACGGTAAGTATGACGAGATTGAAAAAATGCAAATTCCGATGCTTGACAGAGTTTGTTGGTTTGGTGACGGTGTTTATGATGCAACGTATGCTCATAATCATATTGTTTTTGATATGGATGCGCACCTTACAAGATTTTACAATTCCGCAAAACTTCTCGGTATGAACATTCCGATAGAGCGTGACGAGCTTGACAAATTGCTCAGAAAGCTTGTTAAAAAGGTCGATGACGGCGACCAATTTGTTTATATGCAGGTTACTCGTGGAAATGGGCTTCGTGGTCACATTTATCCTGAAAATATGCAGGGCAATTTGTGGATTACACTTACGCCTTGCCATGTTGCGGATACATATAAGCCGATTGATGTTATTACGTATGAGGACAAAAGATTTTATTATTGCAATTGCAAAACACTTAATCTTATTCCGTCTTGCCTTGCCGCTACCGCTGCTGACAGAGCAGGTTGCCAAGAAGCAATTTTCCACAGAGGAAATATTGTTACGGAGTGCGCACACTCTAATGTTTCTATTTTTAAGGACGGTAAGGTTATTACTCACCAGCTTGACGATATGGTTCTTCCGGGAACAGCAAGGATAAGGCTTCTTGCTTTTGCGAAAAAGCTTGGATACGATGTTGAAGAAAGAGATTACACTCTTGATGAATTAATGTCGGCAGATGAAATTGTTGTTCATTCAACAGGTTCTTTCTGCATTCCGGTTAAAACTGTTGACGGCAAAAAAGTAGGCGGAAAAGCTCCTGAAATGTTGAAAACAATTCAAGACGCTTTAGTTAAAGATTTTGAGGAGCAGTGCAAATAATAATGAATAAAACCGAGCTTACCAAACTTAATGTCGGATACAATCTTGATTGGCTTATGAACCTTGACCCGAGAGGTTACGGCGTTTGCAGAATTCTCTACGACGGGGCAATCAAATATACAGGAAAGCCTTTGTCGCTCAATGGGGCAGAGGGACTTGTGAAGAATATTAAAAAGGGTGAAAAGGTGTTTATTTTAACGGGATTTATTCTTCTCCCTTGGAATGAGGCTGAGACTGACGGAATTATCTCATCTACCGTTTTTGCCAGATTTGTTATAAGGGCATTTGGCGCAAAGCCTGTTATGTTAGTGCCTGAGCAATGCGAAAAAGCCATTAAGGCTATGAGCGAGGTTTTAGGTGTAGATATTACTTATGATATTGACAATATACCAGATAACACCATTTGCATTGTTTCATTTACTAAGGATAAGAACAGGGAAGAGGAACAAACGCAAGAAATACTTTCTCACGGCTTGCCGTGCGCTGTTATTTCTAATGAAGCACCCGGCAGAAACAAAAACGGATATTATCATAATGCAGTAGGTGTAAACACAACCGATATTGAGGCAAAATATGATGTTCTTTTTAGGGAATGTCAAAGCAGAGGTATTTATAATCTTTCTATCGGTGACCTTGGCAATGAACTTGGTATGGGCACTATTGAAAAACATATAAGAAAATATATTCCTTACGCTGAAAAGGGCGGTTGCAAGGCAGGAACAGGCTTCGGTATTTTGGCAGATACGGCTGCTGACAACATTATTACAGCAACTGTAAGTGACTGGGGTATGAATGCTCTTATGGCATGCACGGCATTTCTTTTGAATGATTTAGACCTTTTTCATACCGAGAAAGAGGAAGCGGCAGTTATGGATGCTGCGGCAAAAGCGGGTATGCTTGATATGTACGGAGAAGCAAGACCTTACATTGACGGAATTGGCAAAAATATTGTTTTGCCGATTATTTCACTTATGCGTGGGCTTATTGAATATCCTCACACGGTTGAGGACAAAACTGATAAATGGTTTGAAACAACAATTAAAAAAGGATATTTTAAATGATTTATTCATTTTTGCAAAACGGCGACAGCGCTGTTACCGTGCAATTTAAAAATGAAATAAGCGAAGAGGTTAACCGTCAGGTTACCGGTCTTTGCAACAGAATAGAAGCAAAGCATATTAACGGAATTGTTGAGCTTGTGCCGACGTTTGCTTCGTTAACTGTTTTTTACGACTGCACAATCATCAGCTCAAAGAAACTAAAAAAGAAAGTTGAAGCGCTTATAAACGGCAAAGAGTGCGACGTTAAAAGCACGGCTAAGGTTTGGAATATACCTGTGTGTTACGACGACGAGTTTGCTTTGGATATGAAAAATGTGTGCAGCCATACAGCTCTTGAAAGAGAAGAGGTTATCAAGCTTCACACATCAAAGCCTTACTTGATTTATATGTTGGGATTTTTACCCGGATTTGCCTATCTCGGCGGTATGGACGAAAGACTTTTTACTCCGAGATTAAAAACACCGAGGCTTGAAATTTTTGAAGGGGCTGTAGGAATCGGCGGAGAGCAAACAGGGATTTATCCTATTGCGTCACCTGGTGGCTGGCAATTGATTGGAAAAACGCCCGTAAAAGTTTTTGACAAATCAAAAAAGTCGCCTATATTGTATAAAGCCGGCGATTATATCAAATTTTTCAGCATAGATAAGGCAGAGTATCTTGAAATAGAAAAGCAGGTTGCAAACGGCACTTACACTCCTTCAGTCAGCGAGGTTGAATTATGATAGAAATTATTTCTGCAGGTATGCTTTCAACCATTCAAGACTTAGGCAGATTTTCAGTAATGAAAGATGGCTTTACTCAAAGCGGTGTAATGGATGCCTATTCAACAAAAATTGCAAACAAGCTTTGCAAAAACGATGTTAACGCACCTGTTATTGAAATGACAATGCTCGGAATAACGGCTAAGTTTACGGATGAGCATATTTTTGCGATTTCAGGCGGAATTTTTGATATTTCGCTTAATAACAAGCCTATTAAAACAAATAAAGCGTACGTTGCAAAAAAAGGCGATATTTTAAGCATTAATGGTGTTAAGCAAGGATTAAGATGTTATCTTGCGGTTGCGGGAGGCTTTGATGTTCCTTTATTTATGGGCAGTGCCTCAACAAATCTTAAAATAAATGTAGGCGGCTTTGAAGGAAGAAAACTTAAAGCGGGCGATATTCTTAAAATCGGCAAAGCAGGCAAAATTAAAAATATCGAAAAGCGAGAACTTTTGGAAAATACTTATGATAAAATAATAAAAGCAAGGGTAGTATTAGGTCCGCAGGACGATATGTTTTGCGAAAATGATTTAGCACTGTTTTCAAATCAACAGTACACAGTTACCTCTGACATTGACAGAATGGGTATAAGGTTGTGGGGAATTGCTTTGCGTGGCAAGGAAAAATTAGAAATAATTTCAGATGCAATTACCTTTGGCTCAATACAAATTACTAATTCGGGTATGCCGATTGTGCTTATGGCAGACCACCAAACAACAGGCGGATATGCAAAAATAGCAACAGTAATAAGTGCCGATTTGCCAAAGCTTGCACAGGCAAAACCGGGGGACAAAATCATCTTTGAGATTGTTGACGTTAATACTGCCGAAAAAATAGCAATTAAGCAAAAAAAGTATATTGATAAATTATTTTAGGAGTGCCCATGGATTATTCAAATATGTTGCCGCAGGAAGTAAAAAAACTTATCAGAAACGGCAAAATAAATTGCCAAACATCAGGTATGTGCAACGGCTATGCTCAGGCTAATCTTTGCATTTTGCCAAAGGATTATGCGTTTGACTTTTTACTGTTTTGTGTTCGAAATCCAAAGCCGTGCCCGATTTTGGAGGTCGGCGATGTCGGCTCAAAGCGTTTTAAAACAATGGCGAGTGAGGGCGATGTATGTAAGGATTTTCCAAAATACAGAATTTGGAAAAACGGCGTTCTCGAAAAAGAAGTTACCGATATAACCGATTATTGGCGTGATGATTTTGTGTATTTTCTTATCGGTTGTTCTTTTAGCTTTGAAAGTGAATTATTAGAAGCTGACATTCCTGTCAGACATATTGAGGAAAACAAAAATGTTCCTATGTTTAATACGAATATCAAGCTTCAACCGTCAGGTAAATTTCACGGGAATATGGTTGTATCAATGCGACCTATTCCAAACGATTTAGTCGTAAAAGCGGTTAATGTTACGGCCTCTATGCCAAGAGTTCACGGTGCGCCGATACAAATAGGCAATCCCGAAGCTATAGGCATAAAGGATGTTACGAAGCCTGATTACGGCGACAGCGTAACAATAAACGAAGGGGAAGTGCCAGTGTTTTGGGCTTGCGGCGTTACACCGCAAAACGCAGTGATGCAAACAAAGCCTGAAATTGCCATAACACATTCACCGGGTCATATGTTTATAACCGATATAAAAAATGTCGATTTAAAATATTAGGTGATTATATGTATAAAATCAATTTGAATTGTGATTTAGGTGAGGGCGCTGCCTATGATGAACAAATTATTCCTTTGATTAACAGCGCTAATATTGCTTGCGGTTTTCACGCAGGTAATCACGATATGATGGAAGCTACTGCAAAGCTTTGTATTGATAATAATGTTGATATCGGTGCACATCCCGGTTATCCCGACAAGGAAAATTTCGGCAGAACAAATCTTGATGTAACTCCTAAACAGGTTTATGATTACACATTGGCTCAATTAGAGGCTTTAGGTAACGTCGTTGGAAGCACAGGCAAAATAGTTCATATTAAACCGCACGGTGCAATGTATAATCAAGCGGCAAAAAATAAAGAACTGGCAGACGCAATAGTTGATGCAATTATTGATTACGATAAAGATTTAATTTTAATGGCGCTTTCGGGCTCTCAAATGATTAAGTCGGCGAAAGAAAAGAAAATTAGATATGCAAGCGAGGTTTTTGCTGACAGAGCATACGAGGCGGACGGCTCGCTTAGAGCAAGGTCACTTGAAAACTCGATGATAACAGACGAAAATTTGGCTGTTGAAAGGGTTATTAAAATGGTGAAAACAGGAAAAGTTGTTGCCTACACGGGCGAGGAAATTAATATTGAGGCTCACTCTGTTTGTGTTCACGGCGACAGCGAAAAAGCGCTTGTATTTGTCAAAAAGCTAAACGAGGCTTTTAGAAAAAATAATATAGAAACAGTAAGTTTAATCGAGGCGATAAAATAATGGACCACCGTACTTATTTAAAGATTGATTTGAATAAGCTTGAACATAATTATAACAGTGTACGCAATAAACTTCCAAAAGGCATTAAGCTGCTCGGCGTAATTAAAGCTAATGCATACGGTAACGGCGCTGTTGAGATAGGCAAATTTCTTGATGATAAGTGTGACTTTTTCGGAGTTGCATGCATTGAAGAAGCTATTGAACTTAAAAAAGCGGGAATCAAAACACCGATATTGATTTTGGGAAGGGTATTTCCGTTTGATGTTGAAAAGGCTGTTAAATATGATATACGAATACCTATTTTTTCGTATGATGACGCAGTTATACTTTCAAACGAAGCAGTAAAGCAAAATAAAAATATGCCTTATCATTTTTGTATTGATACGGGAATGAGCAGAATAGGATTTCAAATCAACGAGGAAAGTGCTGATATTTGCAAGCGCATAACCGAGTTGCCTAACATTTTTGCAGAAGGTATGTTCTCTCATTTTGCAACCAGTGATGAAGCTGATTTGTCAAAAGCTGTTGAGCAACGAAACAAGTATAAACGATTTTGCAAGATGTTAAGTGACAGAAAGATTGAAATACCTATTAAGCATCTGAACAACAGTGCCGGTATTATGAATTTTGACGAATATTTTGATATGTGCAGAATGGGTATTGTTACGTACGGTCTTTATCCGTCGGAGGAGGTTGATAAAAGCCTTCTTGATATTGAGCCGATAATGAGCTGGTACACAAAGATTTCTCATATTAAAGAGCTTGAACCCAAAAGGGAAATTTCATACGGCGGTACATTTATAACTGAGAAAACAACTAAAGTCGCAACAATTCCTATCGGCTATGCCGATGCTTTCCCTCGCTGTCTTTCTAACAAAGGCAAGGTTATTATTAACGGCAAATATGCAAAAATTCTCGGCAGAGTTTGTATGGACCAATTTATGGTGGATGTCAGCGATATTGATTGTAATATAAACGATGAAGTTGTTATAGTCGGCACTCAAAACGGCGCTCACATTTCCATAGAAGAATTGTCAGACAGCGCATACTCTTTCAATTACGAACTCCCTTGCAGAATACCTGCTCGTGTTAACAGAGTTTATGTTTATAATGATGAAGTAGTTGAGGATGTAGGGCTTGTATAGCGAAAAATTGCATTGCTCTCATATTATTAACTTTACTTTGCTAAATAAAAAGGCTCCTGTTGGGGCGCACTACATAAAGAAGAATGTGGTTTAAACTTTCTGAGTTTTGCCCATTGCACTATTAAAAAATCCTGCTAATACGCAAGTATTAACAGGATTTTTTTAATCATAGCTATTATTTCCTTTGTTTTATATTGGATATTCTTTGTTTATTACTAATAAAAATGCAGACACGAAAAAACCTATGGTAATAGGGTTAATTATTTGGAAAATATAGTCTATAATAATAACAATTTTGTTGTATTTGTTTTTATGTAACATAACAAAATTAAATATTATAAAAAATATTGGAAATAAAAACAAATATACATCAAGAATTTTTGAAATGGAAAATGAAATTGTTAACATACTTGTAATAACTGAAATTATATTACTTTCTGTTAATATAGTTATATCTGTACGTTCTATCAAATATATAATTATCGATAATAAATGAAAAAGTAAAAGTGCAACAGAGAGATATATAGCAATTTT
>ULSO01094933.1_pt1 | contig 20895 bp, 23 predicted proteins | sample 1956701 | NCBI WGS metagenome assembly ULSO01 (sample SAMEA4835708, study PRJEB28245) | human gut metagenome | biome: gut microbiome; material: fecal sample | place: Denmark | collected 2008 | reverse complement strand
ACACAGGAACTTTGTTGGGACAATGAAAGTACCGTTGAGACGGTGTGCTTGTTGTCCCGATAAGGGTAGATGATTATGTTGAGGTGGAGTTGGAACTGGATGAGCTTGATGTGACGAGTGCAGAGAGTAAGGCGACTTATAAGGAAATTCAGGAGTATGTGCTGAAGGAGCATGGGTTGAAGGTTTCTAACCTATATATTTCACAGGTAAAAAGAAAGTGTGGAATAGAAGTTGGGGAGAATTATAATCTTCCGAAATCAGAGGATAGCAGACAACCTCAGTGTCCGGAGGAGAAGGAAAAAGCGATAAAGGATGCGCTGGAGCATTTTGGGATGGTTTAGATATTAAGAAATTATGTTGCAAAAATTGGTCATGCAAAGGAGGAAATATCATGCTTGCTTTTAATGAAAATGGTAAATTGACAGAGTATGAAGAAACAAATTTTTTAAAAGTATGTGATTCATGTCACCATATTTACAAGCAAAGGGTTGAACAACAACTAGAAGGAATGCGTGAAAGAGAATATGATATTTGTCCTTTGTGTGGTGAAGAAAATGATAGTAGTATGCAAGTTGATTTCTATAATTCTCGATTAACGGAAGTAGAATTATCAAAGTTAAGAAAAAAAGCATTGATAAAAACTATAATAGGATACTACGACAAGCAATACAAACAAACAGATTGTTTTGTTTGTGATCATCAAAATGGTTGTCCAGGAGAATGCGAAGGTAACTGCAAAAATTGTTTGGAGGAGGTACATTACCCAGGGAGATATCCAAATGGAAAGAAAGATTACGACTGTAGTAGAATGCTTAATTTTTACGTGTGTGATTACTCGGCCAAATATGCTTCTGAACTTTTGTATCTGATGAGAAAGAGCCAAGCACTTGAAGAAATTAATGATTACCATGTTTTGTCTATTGGTTGCGGTGGTTGTCCAGATTTAATGGCATTTGAACGATATTGCCATGAAAAATCATATGATAAATCTGTAAGTTATATCGGTATAGATGTTAATGAAAAATGGAAACCAATACATGAGCAAATTAAATCATATAAAACAAAAACTTTAAGAAGAACCCAATTTAAATATATGGATGCCGTAACGGAAGAATATAATATTTCAAATGCAAACGTTATTGTATTGCAATATGTTATATCACATTTCTATAATTCAGGGCAAATAGGTGAGATAGAGAGTTTTTTTGAAAAATTGGTTCAGAATATTATTTTACATAAGGAACAAGGAAAGCCATTAGTGGTTCTCATTAATGATGTAAATAGCAATAATAGAGGTCGCGATTATTTTGAGAAATTGGTTGAAAAGTTAGATGGTGAGGGTCTGATAGAAAATAGTCAAGGATATTATTTTGATTACAATATAAGGAGCGAATTTCAGAGGTATGGTATAAAACACGAATCAAATCGTATTGTATATAATATTCCTGATAGACTTTCTACATATCAGCCATGGGAAGTGTGTTCAAGTGCGCAGCTTTTGATTGAAGTATTATAGCAGGAGATGATAGAAATGATTATTAGTGCAAGTAGACGTACAGATATACCGTCTTACTATTCGGAATGGTTGGTTAATAGATTAAAAGAGAAATATGTATTGGTTAGAAATCCGATGAATATACATCAGGTAAGTAAGATAGATTTATCTCCAGATGTTGTTGATGCAATCGTATTTTGGACAAAAAATCCAACTCCAATGTTGTCATACTTGGATCAAATTAATGATTATACATATTATTTTCAATTTACATTAAGTGCGTATGGTCCTGATGTAGAAAGGAATTTACCATCAAAAAATAAAATTATTATTCCGACATTTCAACAGTTATCCAAAGAAATTGGAAAAGAAAAGGTTATATGGAGATATGATCCGATATTCTTTAATGAGCAGTACTCAATAGAGTATCATTGTAAGTATTTTGAAGTATTAGCTTCAAAATTGGGTGATTATACGGAGAAGTGTACTGTGAGCTTTATGGATATGTATAGAAATACAGAGCGAAATGTAAAGCCCTTAAGTATTGTCAAAGATACATATGAAATGCAGGTAGAATTATTGCAAAGATTTGTAGAAATAGCAAAGGAGTATGGGTTGTATATTGATACCTGTGCTGAAATTGGAGATTTTCATAATATAGGAGTTGAGCATGCTCATTGTATTGATAGGGAACGAATAGAGAGAATTGGCGGATTTAAACTTAATGTTGATAAAGACACAAATCAAAGAACAGAATGTGGATGTGTGGCAAGTATTGATATAGGAGCCTATAATACATGCAAAAATGGATGTTTGTATTGTTATGCAAATTATAGTTCAAATACTGTAGAAAAGAATTTTGGTATGCACAATCCCAAATCACCTTTGTTGTTTGGTGAAATAGATAGCACAGATGTAATCAAGGAAAGAAAGGTAAAGTCACTTATTAATAATCAGATGAATTTGTTTGATCTTTAGGGAAAAAGAGGGATTATATGAAATATAATTTGTACTTTTATGATGATACCAGAAATGCAGTGATTATGACAGATATGGATGGCAAGCAACTTGTGATTGACTGTGATAAAGTAGAGGAGCAGGTCGTATTTGATGAGCCGGCGGATGCGGGGATTCTTGCCAGACTTGCAAGGAAAGAACCGGCAAATTATGTGAGTATTGCAATGCGTCCGGGCGGATTGCAGGATTATGTGGATGTGTGGAATGAGTTGAATTAGTATATTCCTTTGTTGACAAAGGAAAGTCGGAGTGTTAGAATGGCTTTATCTTAAGGAGAGAGGTGAAAAGATGAGAAGATAATTTACTTTTGATTACATGAATGTTTATGCAGTATGAGCGATATCGCCCATACTACTTGTCATGTTGCCAAAAGTGGATTATGTTCTCATAACCTCTCTTTTTGTGTGCATAAAAATGATTACAATGTTGGGTGTATTTCCTTCTTTTGATGAACCATATGAGGTTATAGTATGTAATGGAACTGTTTGGCAACGAATGGTTCTTTTTTTATTGTAACCATGAGAGGAGGAATGTATATGGCACAAATTAGTATAAATAATCTCACCTTTGGATATGAAGGGAGTTTTGATTATGTTTTTGAGAATGTTTCATTTTCGATTGATACAAATTGGAAACTAGGTTTTATTGGTAGAAATGGAAAAGGGAAGACAACTTTTTTAAATTTATTACTTGGAAAATATCAGTTTACAGGTTCCATAAGTGCATCAACGAAGTTTGATTATTTTCCTTATGAAATTGCAGAATACCAAAAGCAAATGCCTGTGGCAGAATTTATGGAAGATTTGAAGCCGGGGTGTGAAATATGGAGAGTAATTTGTGAGTTGGAAGAGCTATCGGAAAGTTCAGAGATTTTGTATAGACCTTATTGTACCTTAAGTCCCGGAGAGTGTACAAAGATATTACTTGCAGTTTTGTTTTCACAGGAAAATGAGTTTTTATTAATTGATGAACCGACGAATCATCTTGACCAAAATGCAAGGGAGTGTGTGAAGGTGTATTTAGCTTCTAAAAAGGGTTTTATACTGGTTTCTCATGACAGAGATTTGTTGAATGCATGCACAGATCATTGTCTGGTATTGAATCGTTGCAGTATCGAAGTACAAAATGGTAATTTTTCGGTCTGGTGGGAGAATAAGCAACGTAAAGATAAATTTGCGATAGCACAAAATGAGAAACACCGAAAGGAGATTCAAAAGTTGAACCATGCGGCAGAACAGGTTGCTAAGTGGGCAGATAAAAATGAACGCACCAAAATAGGATTTGATCCGATAAAAGAACATGACAGATGCTTAAGCACAAGAAGTTTTATAGGAGCCAAAACAAAAAAGATGCAGAGGCGTGTAAAGCAGATGGAAAAACGAATTGAAAGAGAGATTGAGGAAAAGGAGGGTCTTTTAGAAGATATAGAATATCTTAAAGATTTAAAGTTGTTTCAGCTTGTTCATTACAAAAATAGTCTTGTTAATGTAAAAGAGTATAGTTTGCAATATAAAGACTCAGATAAACCAGTGTTTCAAGGGCTGTCTTTTGACATTAAAAAGGGTGATCGTGTTGTATTATCCGGAAAAAATGGAAGTGGAAAGACAACAATTATTAGAAAAATCCTAGAAAAATGTAATTCCAATATAGGTGTTTGTATAATTGAAGAAGGACTATGTGAGGTGGCAAGTGGTCTTGTTATTTCATATGTTGGTCAGGAGACAATCGGAATTAAAGGTAATGTTACAAATTATTGTAAAACGCATGATTTGGATAGGAGTTTATTTTGTGCCATACTTCGGCAGCTTGATTTTGGACGAGAGCAGTTTACTAAAAATATGGAAACTTACTCGGAAGGCCAGAAAAAGAAAGTTTTGTTGGCGACTAGTTTACTTACACCGGCACACCTTTATATTTGGGATGAACCATTAAATTACATTGATATTTTTTCGCGGATGCAGTTAGAAAGATTAATTTTAAAGTATGAGCCAACCATGCTATTTGTTGAACATGACAGGAAATTTTGCGAAAAAATAGCAACTAAGGTAATTGAATTATAATTTGAAAGGAGATTTGCTTTATGAAAAATATATTTGTAGAAGGTATTCAAGGATCAGGAAAAAGCACGCTGATAAATAATATTGTGAAGTTTAATCCTGAGTTACATGTATGTAGGGAAGGAGATTATTCTCCGATAGAATTGGCTTGGTGTGCTTTAATGTCGAAGAAGGAATATGAGGCTGTTTTGCAAAAATACAATTCGATAAGGGATGAAATTATAAAAAATACAGTTAGGGAACAAGAGAATTATATCATTACTTACACTAAGATAATTACGGATATTCCGGGATTTTATAAAGATTTGGAGAATTATGAAGTCTATAATGGGCGAAAAACTTTGGCGGAGCTAAAGGAAATTATAGTAACAAGGTTTAAAAATTTTACAGATACAGGATATTTATTTGAATGTTCTTTCTTTCAAAATGTAATAGAGGATTTAATTTTGTTTCATATGCTTAGTGATGAAGAAATTATAGAGTTCTATCGCAATTTGTTTAGGTGCATTGATGCAAAGAAGTTTATATTATTTTATCTCTATAGTGATAAGTTGGAAGAGAATATTAAAATAATTCAAAAAGAACGCTGTGATGAGAATGGAAATGAGTTATGGTATCAGATGATGTTAGAATATTTGGTGAACTCTCCTTATGGGAGGAAACATGAATGTAGTGCTTTTGAGGATATGATCAGTCATTTTAAACACAGGCAAGAGTTAGAATTACGTATAGTAAAAGAAATAATAGGTAAAAATGCAGTTATTCTTCCAGCTAAAGAATATGATGTAAATCAAATTAGAACTTTGATTGGTTTTCATAATAAAATCAGTTATAATATAAGGCATATGAATAACAAGGAAATAGCATTGCTGGATGATTTCCTGTATGAAGCAATTTTCATTCCAGAAGGTGTAGATGCACCGCCAAAAGAGATTATAAATGCACCAGAATTACAGATTTATGTGCAGGATTTTGGCAAGCAGGAAGGAGATATTTGTTTTGTTGCTGAAGTTGACAAAAAGATAGTCGGCGCTGTCTGGGTTCGTAATATGGATGATTATGGACATGTAGAAGATGGTGTTCCGTCTTTTGCCATATCGTTATATAAAGAGTATCGAGGTCTTGGGATTGGAACTATGCTGATGAAACGGATGTTGGAAGAGTTAAAAGAAAGAGGGTATCAGAAAACTTCCTTGGCAGTACAGAAAGCAAACTATGCAGTGAAGATGTACAAAAATGTTGGCTTCGAGATTATTGATGAAAACGAAGAAGAATATATTATGATGTACGTGTTTCGGTAATACATAGGTAAGCAATAAAATGGATAAGCAGATTATTGAAGACGTAGTTTCTGAATGATACTTGTGAATTTGAAAAGGTGCGTCAAAAAGTGGAGCCATTTTTCAAAAGGTGTGTCAAAAAGTGGAGCACTTTTCCGAAAAGGGTGTCAAAAAGTGACACACCATCCAAGGCGCGAAAAATTATCTTCAAAAAAGGTGTGCCAAAAGTGGCGTACTTTCCCCAAAAGTGCGTCAAAAAGTGGCGCACCTATGAGAATATCAGGGGTTTTAGGGGATTCCCCTAACAAGATGCATGAAAATGGCTTGTGGCCACAAAATGCGTATCTTGCGAAAGACACCCGGAGAACTTTTTTTGGCATCAGAAAAGGTGTATTTTCTGTGATTTTTTGCTAAAACCGTAGGTATGTCGGAATTTCCAACATAGAAATTAATAAGTATGTCAAAATTTCCAACATAAAAATGCAATTCCAACATAGATTTCCAACATACTAGAATTTTGAGTTTTTTAGGCCGACGCAAAATTCCAATATGAAAAATGGAAAGTATGTCGGAATTTCTAACATAAAAATACGATTCCGATATGAATTTCCAACATACTTACAGAAGGGAGGCAATAGGATGTCTCAAGAAAAATTAAGTCTGGTGAAGAAGTTCCGGTTAAGTCCAAGAGAAGCATCAATGCTGGCAGATAAAGCACAGCAGGCCAACATGACAGAGTCAGAATATCTGAGACTTATGATATCTCAGAAGCCAAGCGATTATCCGGAGATTAGGGTATTGTTGCGGGAGCTTATTAATGAGGTAAATCATATAGGTACCAATATTAACCAGATTGTTCACAATCATAATTCCGGCATATATTCAGAGGCTGACAAAGAGCGTCTGGTAGTTTATATGCGCAAACTGAATACGGAAGTGAACAACGTATATAAGACCGTAAACGAAGGAAAGTTTGGAAACGAGTAAGAGGAAATTTTTTCTCACCGGAATCATTGCTTTTTCCAATCCATAGTTGTATCATTAAGGCAAGGAGTCATAGATGACTTATCGGACGAAAAGATGCAGAAGCGAGTATGGAAGGAGGGAAGATTTGAACAAGGAATTTGAATGCTGCTGCACATTCCTAGCCGAGATGATGGAGAAGTACGGAGCACTGGTTTTGCGAGACATCGCCGTAGAGATTCAGTATGAACCGGAAACTTGGTGTGATGATGCAGAAGGAAAAAGACTTCGGTATGAGGCTTATGCGAGAAGATTTCTGAAACGGTTTGAGAAGGCGGCATAAGGATTACCGGCATCCTGCGAGAGTGGGATGTATACATACGATAGAGCGTTCAAAAGCATGCAAATTTATAAGCTAAAAATAATAATATAATGATTAAATAATGTTTGATCACTTAATTTGTACAAAGTGCAAGTTGGGTGATTTTTTTGATGTTTTAATGAAAATATGCTATTAAATGAGAAAAAGTCACATTTGAGAGTTGATTTTTATAAAAACCTGTATATAATAGAAAGTAGAAAAGAAGGTGAGGTAGCAATCATGTTAATTCAATTTAATTTTAAAAATTTCAAATCATTTAGAGAAGAGGCTACTTTGGATTTGTCTGCGGCAAAGATGACAGAGTTCTCAGATAGAGTTGTGTCTATTGGTAGCGAGAAAATTTTGCCGGTTGCTGCCATTTATGGTGCAAATGCAAGTGGAAAGTCTAATATATACAACGCTTTTGAATATATGACTGATTATGTCGTAGATTCATTTAAGTACGGTGATGAAGAAGAAAAATTTGAGTATTTCAGACCGACTCCATTTTTGTTTGATACGACATCAGCAAATGCGGAGTCCAGTTTTGAAGTATATTTTACATTGCCGGGAGATAAGGCGGAAAAGACATATAATTACGGATTCTGCATAGACAAAGAAGGTGTAACAGAAGAATGGTTAAATTCTAAGGCAAAGACTGCAAGAAAGTACAGTCTGGTTTTTTATCGTAATGCAGATGAATTAGATTTGTCCGGTTTTCCGAAAAGCAGCAGGGATAATATTCAGGTGGCATTGGAAAAGCAGGTGCTTATTATCTCTTTGGGAGCGAAGTTAAAGATTGGTAAATGTAAGGATATCAGAGATTGGTTTCTTGCAAATGAGTTTGCGGATTTTGGAGATCCTGTTACAAATTTCTTTATGTCTCGCAGATTGCCTAAGGGTTTTGTAAGTGATAAAAATGTTCAGCAGAAGGTTGTGGAATATTTTGCATCTTTTGATGAGCATATCAGAGATTTCAAGATTGAAAAGGTCCCTCAGGAAGGAGATTCCAAGGAAGAAAAGTACAAGATTCACGCACTTCATAAGATGATTGGTTCGGATGAACTGGCGGAAATTCCATTGGAGTTAGAATCAGCGGGTACATTGAAGATGTTTGCGTTGTATCCGGAATTGCAGGAAGTATTGGAGAAGGGCAGTGTGTTTTTCATTGATGAATTAAATGCTCGTTTGCATCCGTTACTTGTAAGAAACTTCTTGCTTACATTCTTGAATCCGGAAATTAACACTAACCACGCTCAGCTTGTATTTACAACTCACGATACATGGCAGCTGTCTAATCAGCTATTGCGCCGTGATGAAATTTGGTTTGTGGAGAAGGATGAAGAGGGTGTATCTACACTATACTCATTGGCAGATTTCGTAAACGAGGATGGCACTCGTATCCGTAAGGATGAAAGCTATGAGAAGAATTATCTGATAGGAAAGTATGGTGCGATTCCTACCTTGAAGAGTATTGATATTTTTAAGGAGGATTAGAATGGCGAGAAAAGACAGAACAGGTAACAGAAAAACTCGCGAACAGAGAAAGCAATTCAAAGTACCTGAATTAGGTTACTATTTGATTGTTACAGACACAGAAGCTACAGAGCGTTGCTTCTTTACAGGACTCCATCAGGCATTGCCGGAGGATGTGAGAAACAAGCTTGTAATAAAGGTGGTAGAGACAAAGACTCGTACCATGATTGATAAATGCCTGGAACTCACTGCTTATGATGCACAATATCGTATTCCTTGGATTGTGTTTGACAGAGACCAGGTGCAGGGTATTGATGAGATTATAAAAGAGGCAGAGGTTAAAGGAATACAAGTGGGCTGGTCCAATCCATGTTTTGAAATATGGATGTATGCCTACTTTGGTTCCATGCCTGCAATCCAAGATTCCTGGACTTGTTGTTCAGAATTTGGACGAGTATATGAATCAAAGACCGGACAGAAGTATTCCAAGGCCGATGAGCAGATGTATGGAAAACTCTGCAAAGTTGGTGACGAAGAAAAGGCGATTCAGATAGCACAACAAAAGATGGAGCAGTGTAAAAGAGAAGGTAAAACCAAATCATCGGAGATGTGTCCGTGTACGACAGTACATGAGCTGGTGGGAGAGATTAAAGGAAAATGCAGAACATAAGAATTAGTAAATTAAGTTACAGTATAAATTTTAAGTGATTGAAAGGAGCATATGATGAGTGAATTAAAAATTAAAGTAACGTGGGATGGGATGGCAATTGAATTAGAGGGTGAAACAGAAAGTGTTAAAGAAATATTTAACTCTCTAAAAGAGAGTGGTATGGGAAATATGGGGCAATGTGGCAAGAAGGCGGTTAATGTCTCTACGAATAATACGGAGACAATAAGAGAAAATGAAAACACTGTAGTAATTGGTGAGGAAGATTTTGAAGAAATGGGACAACCAGAGATTCCAACTTTATCAAATGTTGTGTTGGCGGGGGGACCACGTACCGAAAGTGAGTGGATTTTGATTTATGCATTTTATATTTCAGAACAAGGAGCAAAATTATTCTCAAGAGATGATTTGCGTCAATGTTATAAAGACACAAATCGCTATACAGCAACAAGAAGTAAGAATTTTTCAAGTAACATAAAAATATTAATTTCTGAAAAACTCATTTCTGCTGTAAATCAAACTGACTTCAGAATTGAAAGAAAGGGTATTGAACTAGCGCTTGGAATTATTTGTGGAGAAATTGAAGGTAAGAGTTTAAAAGTAACCAAGAAAAAGACTTCAAAATTTAAAAGTAGTACAACAGATACTTATAGCTTGGTTGAATTGAATCTTAGTCAAGATGAAAGAAATATGTTGGCAGAATTTTACACAACACACGCGCCTGCAAATAATCAAGATAAAACAGTTGTTATTGCAAAATGGCTAAAAGATACTAAAGGAATTGTAGATGTGGACAAAGACATAATATTTACAGTTTTAAGATCATTAGGTGAGAGTACGAGTTTTGATATAGCAAAAGCATTGCATAATGCAAAAAATTTGAAAAGTTATTATGTATTGACTGATACAGGAAAGTTTAAGATAACTCACATAGGAGAAGACCATGTTGATAGAGATATGGTTGGAAAGGATAAATGATGTACGAAAAGTTAGAAGGATTTGTTCAAAAAATACCAGAATTCCTAAAAAAAACATCAGGTGAGATGATAATTTATTTTGTATATTACTGCTTATATATTGAGGGTTTGCAGCAAATACAGCCAAAGCAAATTGAAGAGTGTTACTCTATATTGAGTATCAAGTCGTATTCAAATGTTGCAGCATATTTAGCCAATCATGCTAAAGGAAAAAATGCTACTTTTTTAAAAAATAAAGTAGGATACACTTTGGAACGAAGCGTAGTAGATAAAATAAAAAAAGAAGTTTCAGAAGAGTATGAAGTGATAGTAACGGATGAGTTGTTGCCACTAGATACACTTGACACGGCACCGTATTATATAGTATTAACTGCTAAGCAGATGAATCAATGCTTTGAATGTTGTTTGTACGATGCAGTGTTGGTTATGATGCGAAAATTGATTGAGACACTTATTATAGAGTGTTTTGAAAGACATGGAATAGATGGGTATATTAAAGACCAGAATGGACAATTTTTCTTTTTGAGTGATTTAATTCCTCGATTCGTAACGTCAAATAAATGGAATGTTAGTAGGAATCTTGAAACTAATATAAAAATGGTGAAAAAATACGGGGATTTAAGTGCTCATAATAGGCGCTTTTTGGCAAAAAAGAGTGATATGAATATTTTTAAATTTGAACTGCGTCAGGTTGTGCAAGAGATGATAATGATTATTGATTATGGAAATTGGGAACGGTAAAGTAGGAATGAATGCTGCTGCTTAGAAAAAATAGCAGCATTTTATATATTGAAACGTGGTTGGAACAAGCGTATAATACCGTTGGGACAACGGATGGAATAATGTTCATCCAAGTAACAGAAAGTTCGTGATTTCATGAAAAAACAACTAAAATGCTACATCTACACCCGTGTATCCACCTCCATGCAGGTTGATGGTTATAGCTTAGATGCGCAAAAGGATAAATTGCATAAATACGCGGATTACCAGGATATGATTATCGCTGGTGAATACTCCGATGAAGGTAAGTCCGGTAAAAGTGTGGAAGGCAGAACACAGTTCCAACAGATGCTTCAGGACATTGAATCAGGTAAAGACAACGTCGATTTTGTACTCGTATTCAAGTTATCCCGATTCGGACGAAACGCAGCAGATGTATTATCTTCCCTTCAGAGAATGCAGGATTTTGGTGTTAATCTTATCTGTGTGGAAGATGGTATTGACAGTTCAAAGGATGCAGGAAAATTGATGATTTCTGTATTATCTGCGGTGGCTGAAATTGAGCGAGAGAATATATTAGTTCAAACCATGGAAGGACGTAGGCAGAAAGCCAGAGAAGGTAAATGGAATGGTGGTTTTGCACCATACGGTTACCAGCTTATCAACGGTGAACTGCATATAGCCGAGGATGAAGCAGAGATTATTCGAATTATCTACGATAAGTTTGCTAATACCACTATGGGAATTGCGGCTATTGCAACATTCTTAAACAATAGCGGATACAAGAAAAAACTTCGCCAGAACAATACCATAGAAGGCTTTTCCACATCCTTTGTAAAAGGTGTTTTGGATAATCCGGTGTACTGTGGCAAGCTTGCCTTTGACAGAAGAAAGAATGAGAAGATTCCGAGAACAAGGAATGAGTACCACATTGTGAAGCAGGACAAGTATATGCTTAACGACGGTATCCATGAGGCAATTGTGTCAGAGGAATTGTGGAATCAGGTGCATAAAAAGAGACAGGAAACCGGAGTTGCCAATATCAAAACCCACAGCTTGGATCACGAGCATATTTTATCCGGAATTATCAAATGTCCTATCTGCGGAAGTGGTATGTATGGCAATGTAAATCGTAAAAAGCATCCGGACGGCGGGCATTACAAAGATTATTTTTACTATGCCTGCAAACACAGAACCTTTGTGAATGGTCATAAATGTACTTATCGTAAGCAGTGGAGCGAGTACAAAATTAATGCGGCGGTGGAAGAAGTTATCCGCAAGCTTGTAAATAATCCAAAATTCAAAACGGAAATACAGAAGCACATCGGACAAAGCATTGATACGCAGGAGCTGGACAGAGAGCATACAGGCTTACAGGAGCGGTTAAAACAGGTGACTGGTGCCAAGAACAAGTTGGCAAATCAAATGGATAACTTATCTGTATCAGACAAGCATTATGACAAGAAATATGAGGATATGCAGGTGCGTCTGGACAAGCTTTATGATGAGATAGAAGAAATTGAAACTCTGATTGAAGAAGTAGAAACCAGACTGTATAATATTAGGCAGGAGAAAATATCCGGTGACAATGTGTATCAGTTCTTATTATTCTTTGATAAGTTGTACGACAGATTTACGGATATTGAAAAGAAGACATTTATGAAGAGCTTCCTTGCGGATGTAAATATATACGAGGAAGAGCAGGCAGACGGAAGAATCCTTCGTAGTCTAAAGTTTAGATTTCCTGTATTTTTCAATGGGAAAGAGATATACGAATTGGATTGGGACAACGAAAGTACCGTTGAGACGGTGTGCAAATTACAAAAGGAAATGAGTTGACATAGTCGTACGGCTAAATAATATAATTATATTATTTAGCCGTACGGCATATTTGGGAGAAATTATGAAAATAACAGATTCAAAATCATTAGGTCAAATTATTCGTGAAAGAAGAAAAGAATTAAATTATACGCAAGCATATTTATCTGATTTTACCGGTTTTTCTGTGACTTTTATTTCAGATTTGGAACGGGGAAAGCCAACAGCAGAGATTGAAAAGACAATTCAACTGATAAATGTCCTGGGGTTGGATTTGTTAGTTGAACGACGAGGATAATACTATGAGAACATTATCTGTCTATATTGAAATCAATGGTGAAAGTAAATATGTAGGAGAAATTGTAGGAACCAGTTCTGAAGATGCTTGTTTTACATATTGTAAAACAGAGTCATGTCCGGTTGAAGAAGATAGTTGCAAATGAACAACTGTCCCTTTTGACAGCCAAGCACTTGGGAATTGAAATTCCGGAAAGCTTCATTGTTACAACAAATAGGAATGATGATGAAGCTGTGCTTTTTGCAACGAAACGATATGACAGACAATTTGTAGCAAATAGATAATCATATCAAGAATCTCTCTTTGCTTTATGGAGAGGATTTGAAAAGTATCCGATTGGCTCCGGCATATGATATTGTGAGCACGGTGATTTATAAAAATAGCACGGAGGATATGGCATTAAGCATTGACGGAAAATATAATATTAATGAAATTTCAAGAGAATCATTTGAAAAAGCAACAACTCAGATTGGACTCGGTACAAAGATTGCCATGAGACGGTTTGATGCTATGGTAAACGGATTTACAGATGCGTTGGAACAGGCAAAGCGAGAATTGGAAATGTGTGGAATTCACCAAACAGACCAGATGGGTGATCAGATTATGGAAAAGGGTGGAATAAAGAAAGAATTGCATCTTACCGCTTGAAATCTACCTCTTGCCGTAATGGACATGACATTGCCCACCGTTTTCGTTATTATTGGTTTATCAAAAGACGAAACGGAGGGATTTTTATAGTTGGGTTATTTATTTTTTTGCAGATTATGAAACTATGAGGAGGAAGGGTATGCGCGTTGATATGAATATTTCTAAAAATATAAAAGAACCATATGCAGTCATCCATGCGGCAGAGCTGACACCGGAGATTGCGGAGCTGGCACGCGAAATATCACAGTTCCAGGGAAATAAGTGCATGATCATCGGAAACCTTGATGAGCGGATGGTGGTAATCGAGCCTGAGACAATCGTGCTCATAAGAGTTGAAAGAGAGAAGGTCTATATCGTTACAGTAGAAAACACATATCGGATTGGAAAAAGGCTGTATGAGCTGTTGGAAATTCTTGGAAAAGATTTTATGCAGGTTTCAAAGTCGGCCGCAATCAATCTGAAGTATCTGGAAAGTGTGGAACCATCCTTCAATGGAGTGATGCTGCTTCATATGAAGAATGGGGAGAAGGAATATATATCACGTAAGTTTGTGCCGCAGCTAAAGAAGTATCTGGGATTATGATAATTAACCGGTTGGGTCAATAAAATGTAATATAGAAAGGAGACGAAACAGTATGAAAGTATTGAAAGAGGTTCTGAAAAGTATATTTGTAAGTGTCGCTTTGAGTTTTATTATTTTTGTTATAGTTGGTATTGTTTTTGATATATTGAATGGGGGAATCTTTACGCTGGAAGGCTATGGATTCACGAAGATGGCATTTGCCTGTGTGCTGACAGGTCTTGGCTTTGGGGTACCGACACTTCTCTATAACTCGGAAAGAATTTCCTGGCCCCTGGCATCGGTGATTCACCTCGGCATCGGATTTACAATTTATTTTGTAGCCGCATCCTTTGTCGGATGGATACCGGTAGAGAGAGGAGTGACAGCGTGTATTATTACAATTGCGGGCGTGATAGTTATCGGCGTGGTGATATGGCTGTGCTTTATGAGGTATTACAGGAATCTGGCAGATAAGATGAATCAGGCACTGGAAAAGCATAAATCATGAATCATGTCCGGTGGAGAAGTAATATAATAACATATATGGTTGTAGGGCACCCAGATAAAAACTGGGTGCTTTTTCTATAAATCCGTAATTGTCGCTTGTAAAGAGACCCAAATAAAAAGGAAATACTGTATAATACACTCGTGAAATGATAGGGCTAATTGTTTGTCAGAGATGTCACTCATGATAGGAGAAATATGAAAAATATAATAAGAGAAGATAAAAGGCAAAAATTAAATAGACAAATTACTGGTGTTATACAAAAAGATAGAATATGGGAACAATGGTATGACCAATCTGTTTTTGAAAAAGAATTACCTAAAATGAGTCAAAAGGATTATCTATTTAGTTGTATTGGTGATGATAGAAATAGAATAATAATTAATAATCGTGGAATGAGAAATATAACTGTTGATGATTTTGACAAAATGGTTCTAGAATATGAAAAAGCATTTGCTGCTATGGGATTAAAAAAGGGGGATGTTATTTGTACAATCGCTTTAACAACACCTGAAATGTATGCTATAAAATATTCCACAACATCTTTAGGATTGATTACATGTCACTTAAATGTTTTAGATGTAAATCCAGATAATAATGGAAGGAATAGATTATACGAACAGATAAAAGAAATAAAGCCACAAATGATTTTTATATTAGATATATTAGAAGATAAAATTGCATCTGTTTTAAATGACAGAAAATTTGATAAAATCATTAAGGTATCTATGCCTTTAGATTATTCAACTCCCGTATATAATACTGAAAGAGCTGTAACGAGTTTAAAGATGTTAAAAGATTTTTTGTCTGGCAAAGTGATTAAAGGGAGAATGGCATTATCAGATTTTTTAAGTCTTGGAAAAAATATAAGCCAAGAAAATTTGAATGAAATATATGAAGAAAAAATGCCATGTAATATTGCATTTACAAGTGGTACAACTGGTGTAAATAAAGCAGTATTACTTTCTCATGATGCAAATAATGCTCTGGCATATCAAGAAAAAATTGCAAATTTAGGGTATGAAAAAGGGACTAAACAATTAGCACTTGTTCCACCATTTCTTGTGTTTTGGGATTCTATAATTGTTCATGCAATTTTATGCCAAGGAGCACAAAATATTTTAGAGTTAATGTTAAGGTATGAAAATATTCCTAAATATATGAAAAAATATAAACCAGATTTAGGCGTATGGTCACAATATTTATGGAGTTCTCTATTAACTTTAAAACCCAAAGAGAGAAAGAAGGCAATAGAAAACCTTAAATATGCAATAATTGGTGGAGAACGTTGTGAATTAAATGCTGCAGAAACATTTTATAATAACACTGGTATTATTCAAACAACCGGATATGGTGCATCAGAATCTAATACTACGTTCAGTATAATACATCAATATTGTAATAAAGTAGGTACAACAGGTATTCCATTACCATTTAATAATGTAAAGATAGTTGATGATTCATTTAATGATGTAACATACGGTGTTCCTGGTAAATTGTTTATAACGGGACCATGTTTAATGAATGGATATTATAAAAGAGACGATTTAACTAAAAAAGTAATGTGGATAGATAGTGATGGGACTCGTTGGTATAATACAGGTGATTATGCAGTGTTAGATGATGATGGATGTTTAACTGTATTAGATAGATACGTTGAACCAATTACGATTAGGTCTGATGATGGAAAAGTAGAAAAGGTTAATATTCTTGATATAGTTGAACAAATAAAAAAAGACAGAAATGTTAAAAATTGTAAAATGACTTCTTATGATGGTAAGATGATATTGCATTTGTCAATAGATGATTTTACAGGTTTATCAAGAGAAGATGCTATAGATAGCATATTAGATACGATAAAAGCTACATTACCAAATAAATATTGGCCAGATGCTATTAATATATTAGATGAGCTTCCCAGAACTCCGGTTGGCAAAGTAGATTATCCAACGATCAATAAAAATGGAGAAGAAATTTGTAAAAATAATGATTTTATAGAAAAATTAACGATATTAGATATATTAAAAAGTTAAAAAAGATAAAATAGTTTATCCTATATGGCAGAAAAGCAATGGTTTCTGTTGATTTTACAAGGATGACATAAAGGAAATCGAAAATTTCGATGCCATTTGGGTATAAAGCCAGGGCTGCCGCCAGCTCTCTGTCATACGGCTATAAAGCATTTAGGAAGCCATTGAACGTTTCGGCGACAGAAGTAACATCGTAGTCATCGTTTACACATTCATACTCGTGGGTACAAATTTCAAGTTGGACACTTTTACCAAGGATAGGTAAATCCTGCACTTTGCGGTTATATGTTCCGTAATATTTTTCTGTGATACAGTTGCACTTTGGACACTTGCAAGTGCTGGACATCGACTTCATCCGAATTAAGATTTTGTCTTTTTGCTGTTTAACATCTGTTATCATCAAATCTGTTTCGGGATAAAATTTATCTAAACATAATGTATTGCTAGACTCCATTATTTGTAAAACTCCTATATATCTTGATACATATATTATACTATATATCCGATAATATAGGAAGAAAAGACGGATAATTGCGGGAGAACCACAAAGTCCGGACAGGTGGCTCAGAGAGCCCCGGAATAATCATTTTTTATGAAAAACATTTGGGTATTGAAGAAAAATAATATTGCAGCTGGTAAATTATTTTAAAAATTGTAGAACTACTACAGAGAAAAGTTGGAATGTCGCTTTTGAAAAGACCTAAATAAAATATAAGTTAGTATAATTATAAGTGTTAATATTCGACCAGCTCATGAAAATAGTAGGGATACAAATGGTTGGAATACTATAAAAGTTTGGATGAAATGTTTTGTCAAAATATTGCAACATTCTGTTACAAAAAGGATACTAAAATTGATGGAGTTATGATAGGGAGAAATGTAAGGATGACTAAAGAAGACTTAATAGAGTATAAAGAAAAACTAGGAAAATTAAGCAAAAAAGAACAACAGATGAGGAAATTATATTTAAAACGAATATCAGAAGGAGAGATATTTGGTCCCAATTTAGAGTATTTGAGTATTAGTATGTCATGGCTAAAATATTATGATGATAAAGTTATTTTTTCAGAAATACCAGATATGACAATATATGAGTATTTATGTAATAAAAATAAAAACAATATGTCTAATTGTGCGCTAAATTACTATGGTACTAAAGTTACGTATGATGATTTATTAAAAACTATCGAGAAAGTAGCAAAATCTTTTCAATATCTAGGAGTAGAAAAGGGAAATATCGTTACAGTATGTCTATTTAATGTTCCGGAAGCTATATATATTTTATATGCATTAAATATGATTGGTGCGATTGTGAATTTTGTGGATCCAAGAACAAATGTTGAGAGAATGAAATACTTTTGCAATGAAACTAATTCTAAAATATTAATAACTTTTGACATGATTAATGAAAAAATTGATAGCTTTGTAAAAGATACTGATATTACAGATATAGTGACAGTTTCAATATCAGATTCATTACCGTTGGCAAAAAGTATGGTATATAACAAAAGTCAAAGACAAAACATTAAAAATATAATCAATGTAAATAATATAAAATGGAAAGAATTCTGTGCACTGTCAAAACATGTAGAGAAGTTGGATAAAACGGATTTTTCAAAAAATATGCCGTGTGCTATGGTGCTTACAGGAGGGACAACAGGCATTCCAAAGGCGGTTCCATTGACAAATGAAAATCTTAATGCTATGGCGATGCAATATGAATTATCTGGAGTACCGCATAGTAAGAGAGAAAATAAATTCTTAGATATCATGCCACCATTTTTAGCTTATGGTTTAGTAAATGGTATTCATATGCCATTATCATTAGGAATGCAAAATATATTAATAACGAAAATAGTACCAGAAGAACTTGCAAAAACAATATTGAAGTATAAACCAAATCATTTTATGGGAGTACCTAATCATATGGAAGTTATTGCAGATAGTAAAGAAATGGAGGGAAAAGATTTAAGCTTTATTATCACAGCAGGGGCTGGTGGAGATTCAACTACAATAGAACAAGAAAAGAAATTTAACAATTTTGCTAAATTACACAATATTTCGAATATGTTACAAAAGGGTTTTGGAATGACAGAAGGTGCATCTGCTATGATATCTACCCTATCAAACGAAACAAATAAATTAGGGAGTGTTGGTATACCATTACCATTAAACGTAGTAGGAATATTTGAACCTGATACTGAAACGGAATTGCCAATTGGTGAAAAAGGAGAAATCTGTATCCTTACACCTACTATGATGCAAGGGTATCTTAATAATCCTAGTGAGACAGGAAAAGTTATTAAAACTCATAGTGATGGAACAAAATGGATTCATACTGGTGATTTAGGTTATATGGATAGGGAGGGGTTCACATATCACCTAAATAGAATAAAAAGAATGATAGTAAGACCAGATGGTCATAATGTTTTTCCGAGTGTTATAGAAAATTTATTAATAACTTCTGATAAAATAAAGCAGTGTATAGTTGTTGGCGTTGACAGTGAATTTGATACAAAAGGACAATATCCTAAGGCAACAATTGTATTAAATGATGAAGATATAGATAAAGAAGAGTTAATAAAAGAGTTAGATGAAATGTGTAGTAAGGAATTTCCTGAAAGAGATGTACCATATTATTATGAATTTGTTCAAGAGATACCAAAGACTTTGGCTGGTAAAGATGATTATAGAGCAATTGAAAAATTAGGAGTAAAAAATACATATAAGAGTTCTAAATATTGCATAGATTTTCACTAGGGGGAAATAAGTATGTTATTAAGAAAGCAAAAACAGTATACAAGAGTAGGTATTGATATTTCAACGATTATACCAGAGGATATTTATTTAAAATTATTAAATAGAAAATTACTAACAAAAGATAATAAGCTATTGATAGATAAAAATATGCAGCAATTTTCTAACACAATCAAGAATATAATCAAGGATTATAATTCTATATATATTTTTGTGTGTGGTAATTTTTGCGAATATAATAAATACCAAAAGATTGTATTAGAAAAAATGTTAGATAAATTTAATATAGATTATAGAAGAATTGTTGTTTGCCCAAATGAACTTATTGAGGGAACATGTGAGTTTAGAATAGATGTGTTAGTTACAAACAAATGCTATAAGGCAAAAGAAAAAGTGCTTGATATAACAAACACTTTGGCGGCAAGAAGAAAAAAACAAGGAGAATTTGACTTATTTATTGATTATCTTCCGGATTATACTCAGTTAATATATGTTTTATCATACAATGTAGAAGAGACAGATAGAATTCAACGAATTAAAGATTACTATGGACTTTCTTTTGTGATAGATAAAGCAAAGAGCAATATAGAAAAGAGAAAGAAAGATATATTCAAATCATATGAATATATTCCTAAAACAGGTAATCCAACGTTTGATAGAGACGATAAAGCTTATTGGGATGCAAGTAAGTTTGAAGGAAATGAATATGATAAAGTTTTACAAAATATGTCTAGATTCGAATTCGTAATGTTTCATAATAGATACAATATGGATGATCCAGCATATTGTTATGAGCCATTTAATGTAACTTATACATACAATGACATTAAAAGGATGGTATTAAGGAGACCGTTTCAAGTTTTGTGTAAACGTTAAAAACTGATATAAGATTTGTGAATAGTTACAAATGGGCAGAGCCGATTTTCCGGATTCTGCCCATATCTGCATTATACAGTAGTTTTTAGGCATGTCAATAAAACCTGCCTAAAATAAGCTGTTTTTACAGGTTGCGTCCGATTAGGCGTTCTTCAAAATAGATTTCCGGCTGGAAGTGAATCTGACCCCAGTCGTGCCTATGACCTGTCCATTTTTTCGTGATATCCATAGTTGCCAGATACAGCATTTTCAAAAGGCTGTCATCTGACGGAAAAACAGTTTTGCTTTTTGTTACCTTTCGGAGCTGGCGGTTGAATCCTTCAATGGCATTTGTGGTATAAATCAGCCGTCTTACTGCCTCCGGATATTTGAAATAAGTGGACAGGGT
>ULSO01070605.1_pt1 | contig 21127 bp, 18 predicted proteins | sample 1956701 | NCBI WGS metagenome assembly ULSO01 (sample SAMEA4835708, study PRJEB28245) | human gut metagenome | biome: gut microbiome; material: fecal sample | place: Denmark | collected 2008 | reverse complement strand
CGCACTTTTTGCGCGCCGCCGCTTGTTTTATTTGCATTATATTTTTATTTCAGCAAGCCCTTTCAACGCATTTCCGCCATAGCAAAAAGTAAACACAATATGCGGAAAATTTGAAAACCGCGTTTATAAGCAATTAAAGTCCGCCTTCGAGCTCGTCGAGGGTGAGCAGGAACGAGGGAATGAAATTGCTCATAAAATATTCCACGGCGGGCATATTGCGGGAATGAAGGTCCTCTTCTATGCTCTTTTTTGCCTTTTCGAATTCTGTATTGCCGCAGCGGTGCTCTTCGAGGCACTTTATGTACGCCGCCAGCCTGTCCGCCGCCTTTAAAATTTTGTACTCCTCCGACGACATGTCCGCCATTACGAACGGATAAAGCCCCTCGCGAAGTTCTTCGGGAAGCATGGCGAGAAGTTTTTCGCACGCGCGCGCCTCAATATCTTTATATGCGCCCTTTATGGAGCTGTTAAAATATTTTATGGGCGTGGGCAAATCGCCCGTCATTACCTCGCTGCACTCATGATACACGGCATAGAGCACGCACTTCTGCTCGTCGACGTTGCCGCCGTATAATTTATTGGTTATTACCGCGAGGGCGTGAGCGAGCATTGCAACCTGCTGGGAATGCTCCATTATATTTTCCTCGCGCACCGAACGCATGAGCGACCAGCGCTTGATATATTTCATTCTGTCCATGAATGCGTAAAAATTGTAAGACATGCGGCGTTTACCGTCCTGAATAAAAAAGTATTATAATTATATAGCATGGCGGGCAAAAATTCAATTGACTTTGAAAAAAAAATAAAATATAATTTTAACATCAGAATTTAATTTACCGTCGGGGGTGTCCGAAAAATTATCGGGCTGAGATTATACCCTTTGAATCGGCAACGTAATGGTTGAGCGATAGTACATAAGAGTAGAATTTTTGCGCGCCCCGCGTTTCAGCAGGGCGCGTTTTATATTTTCGCGGCGGTAAAAGGAGGTATTTATGTTAAATAACTTAATGGCAACCTCTATCTGGCAGGACGTTACAAACTTTTTTGCCAACTTCGAGGACGCCGCCAGCACCTGCCAGACGGTTATGCTGTGGATCGCGATTGCGCTCGTTATAGCATTCATCGTCTGCAAATTTGCAATCAACAAGCAGTATCAGAGTAAAGTTAACCTTTATTCGCTCATCGTCGCTCTTGTGTTTTCGGTTGCATGCATAATAACTTTTGCCACATTCTCGTTCATCGATGACGAAATCGTCGCCATAACTTTCTGGCCGTTGCTGATATGCGTCATAGTCTGCGTGGTCGGTGCTCTGACCGTTGCCGTAAAACCCGTCAAGCCCGTCAAATATGCCGTTGCAGGCGCAATTGCCGCATCGCTTATCGCCGCTCTGGTATGCATGATCGTCTATTACGAAAGCGGCGACGCGCCCGAATGGAACTGGGTTTCTGCCGAAGACGTAGACAGCGTCGGACTTTACATAGCTTCGATAGCGCTTGCCGCAATAATTATTGCAATCGCGCTTATTGCAGACAGAAACGCAAAACCTTTCGATGCGCGCTCTCTCGCATTCGCGGGTATATGCGTTGCAATTTCGTTTGCGCTGTCCTATGTGAGATTTTTCAAAATGCCCATGGGCGGAAGCATAACTTTTGCCTCCATGCTGCCCGTTATGCTTTATTCATACATATTCGGCAGTCGCAAAGGCGTGCTTGCAGGACTTGTTTACGGCATTCTGCAAGCCGTTCAGGACCCTTGGCTTTTGCACCCCGCACAGTTCCTGCTTGACTACGGCGTGGCTTTCGCGGCAGTAGGCGTTACGGGCTGCATAAAAGATTTTAAACTCTTCGAAGGCAACATGAGGTTGCAGTTTACGCTGGGCGCGCTCATCGGCGGCATTTTAAGATTTATTTCGCACTTCTTCTCAGGCGCGTTCGCTTTCGGTTCGTTCGGTGCGGGATATGCCGAAACTTACGGCATAGCCGCGCTCAACAACAAATACATTTACAGCCTTATTTACCAGTGCATGTATGTAATACCCGAAATTATTATAGTCATAGTAGCGGGCGTTATACTTCTCTCATCGAAGAACTTTGCAAAACAAGTTACAAAATATACGCTTGAAAATCGTGCAAAACAACCCGCAAAGCAAACTGCGGAAAATTAAAAATAAAAAAGGCGGCGCAGAAATCTGCGCCGCCTTTTTTTATTATTTAAGGCATATATGCCTACCTTTATAAAAATTGCAATATATCCACAAGCACGGCAAAGCCGAGAATTAGGACGAAACCTATGACGTGGATAACCGCCTCTATTCTGCGCGGCACGGGCTTGCGGAAAACCCATTCTATCAGGCAGAAAATAACCTTACTGCCGTCGAGAGCCGGTATGGGCAAAAGATTAAAAACGGCGAGATTGACCCCTATATATGCCGCAATGACAAGAAAACTGTTGAGCCCCTGCGCCGCCATTTCGCTTGTGAGTTTTATGGTGGTTACGGGACCGCCGACCGCCGTTATGGAAAGGTTGCCCGTCAGAAGCTCGCCAATGACGGTAAAAATCGTGCCCGCGACTTTGAACGAGTACATGAACGAGCGCCCCAGACTTTCCCAGAAGCCGAACTTGCAACTGACGGTGGAAAGGTCGTAAAACGCGCCCTCGTCGGTCGTGTAAGTACCCACGCCCAGCGCGCGGAGCGCGAGCGAAACCTGCGATGAATTTTCAAAATGACAGTCTGCGCGGAGCATTATTTCGGCAGACGCGCGTTCGCCGCCGCGGAGCACTCCCGCGGTTACAATTTCACCCTCGTTTTTGCCCTTGAGTGCGCCTATTATGTCGGTTGCGAGGTAAATATCGTTGCCCTCGAGCGATATCAGCACGTCGCCGTCGCGCAGACTGTACTGCGCGGGATAATCTTCGCTCTGCGCCACGGAATTTATGCAATAAGCCGTCTGACCGAATGCAAAGGCGGAAATTATTATGAGCACGAGCGCGAGAAGATAGTTGAAAGTTGCGCCCGCGACCAGCACCACAATGCGCTTGAGCGGGTGCTGATTGTTGAAAGCGCGCTCGCCGCCCGCCTCTTCGTCTTCCCCCTCGAAGGCGCAATATCCGCCAAGCGGAAGGGCGCGGACGGCAAAAATTTCGCCGCTTTTTTTGCTCTTGCGCTTGAATAACGCAGGTCCGAAGCCTATCGAAAACTCACTTATGCCGAACCCGAGCGCCTTGCCCGCAACGTAGTGGCCGAACTCGTGCACGGTTATCATAGCAAGCAATATAATTATTGCCAGAACGACGGACCAGACAGTTTCCAGCACGCCGCCCGTCAACAGATTATTTGCCATTATACCTCTTTGAAATTATATTATGCGCCGCAGCGCGGCTTCTCCCGTCCGCCTCGGCGAGCTGTCCATAGCTCTGAACGGGTACATTTTTAACCCCGCCAACTACCTCCTCCGCCACGCGGAAGATATCGCAGAAACCTATGCGCCCGCTTAAAAACGCGTGAACCGCCTCTTCGCTCGCCGCATTGAGCGCGGCGGGGAGCAGTCCTCCTGCCTCACCGCAAGAGAGCGCGAGGTCGTACAGCGGATATCTCTTGCGCACGAGCGGCTCGAACGTAAGCGAAAACGCCTCGTCGAACGTCATGGGCTTAACCGTGCAGGGCACGCGCTCGGGATAGGTCAGAGCGAGCTGAATGGGCAATTCCATAGTGGGATGAGACATCTGCGCGAGCAGCGCTCCGTCCTCGAACTCGACCAAAGAATGAACTATGCTCTGCGGCTGAATTACCGTCTTTATCCTGTCGTAAGGCGCGCCGTACAGGTGGTGCGCCTCTATTACTTCGTATCCTTTGTTCAAGAGCGTAGCGCTGTCTATGGTTATCTTTGCGCCCATGCTCCATGTGGGGTGCGCAAGAGCCTGCGAAGCGGTAACGCCCTCGAGCTCGGAAAATTTTTTGTCCTTGAAAGGTCCGCCGCTCGCCGTTATTATAAGGTTGCGGAAAGGCGCGTCGCGCCTGAAAGAAAGGCACTGCCATATCGCAGAATGCTCGCTGTCGACGGGAATTATTTCCCCGCCGAGAGGCATTACTATATCGCCGCCGCAGACAAGAGTTTCCTTGTTGGCGAGCGCCAGCCTTGCGCCCATTTTAAGGGCGAGAAGGGAATATTTTAGCCCCGCAAAGCCGCCGCAGGCGACGACGACTGTATCGGCGCCGCTCTCCTCCACGGCGCGCATTGCGCCCTGTTCGCCGAAATAAAATTTTGTGCCCGAGCAGGGCGCCTCTTCATTTCCCTCGACGAGCGCGGCACAGCGCGGTTTAAATTGCTCGACCTGACAGAGCCACTTTTCGCGCGAAGAGTGCGCGACGAGCGCGCATATTTCGAATAAATCGGGGTGTGCGGCGACGACCGAAAGGGTCTGGACGCCTATCGAGCCCGTACTTCCTACAAGCGCTATCTTTTTCATTTATTATTATACCCGTAAAATTAAGATTAATGACAAAAAGCCCCCGTTATTGGCGTGGGGCTTTGAATATTTTTTATTATCGTACTATTATGAAGCAGATTACTATGGCGACGGAGGCGAAAAGCATGCTGTCGAACCTGTCCAGCATACCGCCGTGCCCGGGGAGAAGTTTGCCCATATCCTTTATTCCGCAACCGCGCTTTATCGCGCTTTCGAAGAGGTCGCCGATCTGGGCGAGTATCGAGGTGGGCAGAGAAATGAGTATGAGCAGCGAGAGTGCGTCGAGCGGACCGCTGTAATAGAGCTCGAACCCGGGAATAAAGCACAGTCCCCATACAAACACCGCCGCGAGCACGCCGCCGAGTATGCCGCCGATAAAGCCGACGACCGTCTTGTTGGGGCTGGTGTGCGGTGCGAGCTTGAAGGGAATGACCTTTCCGAGCAGCTTACCAACGATGAGCGCGAAAGTATCGACCGCGACGGTGGTTGCGAACATAAGCGTAACCGCCTGAAGCGCGTTGGCGTCCATGTGGTTGATGTTAGAGCTTACGCAACCGAGCACTCCGCAATAGAGTATGCAGAAAAGCGAATATGCTGTGCTTTGCAGACTGCTTTTTCCGAAATCGAAGACGAGAAGCGCCGCCGTTACCATTGCGCCTATGGACGAGACGGTCATGAGCACCATGAGCGACGAGAGCCACGCGTCGGGCTTATCGAAGTACGCGCCGACCAGCTTTGTTATGACGAAAGCGGGTATTATGAGCGCGCAGGTTATCATTGTCGTCCACCACTGCGATCGGGAAATGCAGCCCACGGCGCGCATGAATTCGTACGCGCCTATCACCGAAATAAGCCAGAACAATATGTCGAAGCCTATCGAGCCGAATACGGGGAAATAAAATTTAAGCGCGATGAGCGCCGCGAGGACGACGACATAAACCGCCGCCGTGGCGGTGCGCGCCTTCATGTTTTCTTTGGGCGGATTTTCTTTTGGCGGAAGAGCGCTTGCGCCGTTTGTTTCCGCCGCGTTATTTTCTTGCATAAAACTCCTCTTTCGGTTCAGGTAAATAACCTGCCCGAAGATTATACTTTGCCGAACCTGCGGTTGCGCCGCGAATAATCGGCGACGGCTTTTTCAAATTCCTTTTCATCGAAATCGGGGAAGAGCACGTCCGTGAAATAAAGCTCCGAATATGCCGCCTGCCATAACAGGAAGTTTGAAAGCCTTATCTCTCCGCCGGTGCGTATGATGAGGTCGGGATCGGGCATTCCGCGAGTGTCTAAAAGGTTGCTTATGTCCTCCTCGGTTACGCGTTCGCCGCGGGATATTGCCCCGTTAACCATGCGCGCAATCTCTGCCCTGGCTCCGTAATTGAGCGCGAGAACGACAAAAAACTGAGCGTCCTCGGGTGAGTTTGCAACCCCCTCTTCCACCAGTTTTATTACGTCCCGGGGAAGAACGGAAATATCGCCTATCACCCTTACGGCTGCGCCCTCGGCATACAGCTCCTTTACGTTTTTGGTGAAATACTTTCTGAATAGCGAATATAAACCCTCGAGTTCCTCTTGGGGACGGGCTAGATTTTCCGTGGACAGAGCATAGACGGTGAGATATTTTATTCCCATCGACTTTGCCTTGCGCGCCATCGCAATCATTGCGTTCATGCCTGCGCCGTGCCCGAAAGTGCGCGGCATAAGTCTCTTTTTCGCCCACCTGCCGTTGCCGTCCATTATCACGGCAACGTGCTCGGGAATGTTTTTTATTTCTTTCATCTCGTTTCGCCGCAGCCGCGTATCAGACGGTGAGAATTTCCTTTTCCTTAGCCGCAGTAACGGTATCTATTTTTGCCACCGCGTCGGATACAAGTTTTTCGACGTCTTTTTCGTAGGAAGCAAACTCATCCTCGGATAAAACTTTATCGGTTTTAAGCTTTTTGAGCGCATCCATAGCTTCGCGGCGGACGTTGCGCTGAGCGACCTTTGCGTCCTCGCCCATCTTCTTTATCTGCTTGCACAGGTCCTTTCTGCGCTCTTCGGTGAGCTCGGGGAAGACTAGCCTTATAACCTTGCCGTCGTTGGTGGGCGTTATGCCTATGTTGGAAACCTGAATTGCCTTTTCTATCGCTTTCAGAATGGAAATATCCCAGGGGGAAATGACGAGGCATCTGCCCTCCTGAACGGATATGTTGGAAGTCTGCGAAACGGGCGTCATCGCGCCGTAATAATCGACCATGACTTTATCCAGAATGTGGGGATTTGCTCTGCCTGCGCGGATTGACGAATAATCTTCCTCCAACACGGAGATAGTTTTGCCGAGTTTGTCGTCGAGGATTAAGATTATTTCCTCTGCCTGTCCGTTATCTACCATAATTTTATATACCTCTCAATTATTGTCGATTATTGTGCCCAGTTTTTCGCCGCACACTGCGCGGACGATGGAATTGGGTTCATCCAGCCCGAATGCGAGGACGGGAATATTGTTTTCCATACACATCGTAGCAGCGGTCGTATCCATCGCCTTGATGCCGTTTTTGATTATGTCCATATAATTTATATGGTCGTATTTTTTTGCGTTGGGGTTTACTTTGGGGTCGGAATCGTAGATGCCGTCGATATTCTTCGCCATCATGAGCACTTCAGCCTGAATTTCGCAGGCGCGCTGTGCCGCGGCGGTATCGGTCGAGCAATAGGGGTTGCCCGTGCCGCAAGCCATAATTACTACCCTGCCCTTTTCGAAATGATGCAGAGCTTTTCTTAAAATGTAAGGCTCGGCGACGGAAGTCATTATTAGAGCCGTCTGCACTCTTGTGGGAATGCCGCGCTGTTCGAGCGCATCCATCATAGCCAGCGAATTCATTACCGTTGCGAGCATGCCCATATGGTCGGCGGTAGTTCTTTCCATATTCTTGCCCTGGCGTCCGCGCCAGAAGTTGCCGCCGCCTATAACGAGCGCCACCTCGACGCCCATATTCCTTATGGTAACAATCTGATTGACGACGTAGGAAATTACGTTTTCGTCCAGTCCGTGTCCCGCCTGTCCCGCGAGAGCTTCGCCCGACAGTTTGATTAATACTCTTTTGTATTTAGGCTGCATAAAAACCCTCCCATAGGTATTTACGGCGCAAAGATACACCCTGCCCCATTATTAATCTTTTAGATTATACCATACCTCGCGCCGTTTGACAATACTATTTGCCTTATTTGAAAATGAAAAAATTGTCGCCGCGCGTAAAAACGCTTATACGCAAGTGCGCCGCACTCCTTTTAAAATCGCATTTTCGCAATTTATAGGCGCAAAGGATGACAAAGAATTTACTGTCAAACCCGCGAACTACTCCCGCGGTAAAAGCAGGCGCGCCGCGCTGTTCCCGAGGTTTAAGGGGGGCGCGCCGCGCCATAAGCGCGGCGCGCCGTCAAAAACGTAAAAGAGCACAAAAAAAAGCGTTCCGCATTTTTGCGGAACGCTTTGAAAATTTTAAATTACTTTTTCATTGCAGCGACCTGTTTTGCAACTTCTTCGGACAGGTCTTCGGTCTTCTTTTCGATACCTTCGCCCATTTCCCAGCGTACAAAACGAGCAACCTTGAACTTGTTGCCGATTACCTGAGCCACGGTGAGGGAATCGTCCTTTACGAAGGGCTGCTTTAAGAGGCAGTTTTCGGAATAGAACTTGCCCATCTTGCCCATAACGATTTTTTCGAGTATTTCCTTGGGCTTCTTGGCGTTTCTTTCGTCGTTCTGCATCTGAACGAGCATAATTTCCTTTTCCTTTGCGATAACTTCGGCGGGAACTTCCTCCTCGGTTATATACGAAGGCTTGGAAGCGGCGATCTGAAGAGCAACGTCGTGAAGGGTCTCTTCGCTGCCTGCAACGAAATCTACTGCGTCAACCATAACGCCGACCTTGCCGCCCATATGAATATAAGTTTCGATCTTGCCGCTCGTTTCGTAAATTGCGAAGCGACGGATAGAAATCTTTTCGCCGATTACAGCCGTGTTGGACGTGATGTAATCTTTTACGGTTTCGCCGCCGATTGCGCAGGCGTTTAAAGCCTCGATGTCTGCGGGCTTGTTCTCAGCGATTACCTTGGCAACGTTTGCAACTATGCCCTGGAACTTTTCGCCCTTGGAAACGAAGTCGGATTCGCAGTTGATTTCAAGCAGAACGCCCACTCCGCATTCGGGGCAGACATATGCGCCTACGGCGCCTTCTGCAGCTATTCTCGATTCCTTTTTTACAGCCTTTGCTATTCCTCTTTCTCTGAGCAGTTCGGCTGCCTTTTCCATATCTCCGTCGGCGTCGGTGAGCGCCTTTTTGCAATCCAACATGCCTGCGCCGCTCTTATCGCGCAGCGTCATAACGTCCTTTGCAGTGAAAGCCATTGTCATTCTCCTGTTATTTTTTTATTTTTATGCGGTAAACCCGCGGGTATTGTCTTGTTTTTAACCGAAGCGCAACCAAAAAATTATTCTTCGCTTGCGACAACTTCTTCGATGGAAGCAGCTTCTGCCGTTTCGCCGTCGGCTGCAGCCATTTCTTCAACTACGGGAGTTTCGCCCTGATTTGCCTCTATTACGGCATTTGCCATTACGCCTGCAATGAGCTTGATTGCGCGGATAGCGTCGTCGTTGCCGGGGATAACGTAGTCGATGAGGTCGGGGTCGCAGTTGGTATCCGTTATAGCCACGATGGGGATATTGAGCTTGCGAGCTTCGGATACGGCGATGTCTTCGTTATGGGGGTCAACGATGAACATTGCGCCGGGCATCTTGGTCATATTTCTGATACCGCCGAGGTTGGTCTGAAGTTTTTCCATTTCTTCCTTAAGTTTTGCAACTTCCTTCTTGGGAAGAAGGTCAAACTCGCCGCTTTCTTCCATCTTTTCAAGTTTAACCATTCTGTCAATTCTCGAACGGATGGTCTTGAAGTTGGTCAGAGTGCCGCCCAGCCAGCGGGAATTTACATAGAACATGCCGCAACGCTCTGCTTCTTCCTTGATAGCTTCCTGAGCCTGCTTCTTTGTGCCGACAAAGAGAATGGACTTGCCTTCCTTTACGGTTTCAACGACGAACTTATAAGCCTCTTCAACGAGACCTACGGTAAGCTGAAGGTCGATGATGTGAATGTCGTTGCGCGCTGCATAGATGTACTTGCTCATCTTGGGGTTCCACTTTCTCGTCTGATGACCGAAGTGAACGCCTGCTTCGAGGAGCTGCTTCATAGTGATAACTGCCATTTTAATTCCTCCGTTAAACCTCCCCGCAAGCACAGTTTTTTGCGGCGATTATTGCGGAACTGAAAAGAATTTTTCCGCCACGGGTCGCCAGCCTTGCGGGTGTGAATTTTTATAGCTTTGATATTTTAGCAGAAATTTAGTGCCTTGTAAAGCAAAAATGCGTGCAAACACACATTTTTTGCAGGCCCCAGTGCGCTTTTTGGGGCTAATTTTAATAGAACGCTTATTTTTTTGCACAGATAAAAAACTTATTATAAAGGCTTGAAGAAACTTTTTATACAAAAATTAAAAGCGCGGAGGCAAGCTCCGCGCTTTAAGACAATAACAGGTTAAATTGATTATTTCTTCAAAGTAATCGTCTGTGTAGTGCCGCTATACGTCTCAGAAATAGTAATCGTATTGCCGCTCACCGTTGCGGTTATTTCAGAGCCATCTTCACCCGTAAGAACTATACCGCCGTCACTTGTCGTCCATGTGCCGGTTTGGGTCATAGCGCCGCCGATATTTGTAGTCATCGTCCAGGTTTCATCGTCCTTAATTTCGAGTACGATAGCGTCTTCGGTCAACGTTACTCCCTGGAATTCTTCCCCTGCATTAATTTCGACCGTCGCGCCGCCCATATCCATGCTCATAGAGCTGAACTTGTAGGTTCCTGCATAGTTTGCCGAGCAGGCTGCAAACAGAACGGCGATTACAACTGCGGCTATCGCCGCGCTGATGATAGTTAAAACCTTTTTCATTATTTACTCCCCTTCGGGCATGACAATGCCCTTTTAAAAATTTATTGCCGACGCGCATTGTTTTTTTACTCGCGCTAACGGTTTGCCCCGCCATGCGATGAAAAAACAGTCAACACAAATCGGCGTGTCTAAAAATATTATACAATATGTCGATTAGTCTGTCAATATGCTTTTTACAAATTTTGACAAATTATACTATTATCCGCATAAGCCCCGTTTTTGCACAACAAAAAAATTAAAGCCCGCGCATACCTGCGCGGGCTTATTTTTAATAAGTTAACTTATCGGCAGTAAAGTTAGTTATCTTCTTCCTCGTCGGCGTCTTCGTTCTGATAAAAGTCGAAAACTTCCTGCAACAGATTTTCGTCCTCTATGGGGTCGAGCGTCTGCTCTTCCTCGTTGAAGCGGAAAATGACCACCTCGTCCTCGGCGATCTGGTCGTTGGGCTCTGCCGCGAGCAGCAACGTGTATTTCTGACCCTTGTACTCGGTTACGTCAAGAAGTTTGAAGTTGATTACCTTTCCGTCTTCATCGACGAGCTCTATAATTTCTTCCTCTTCCTCGTCGTTAATCTGATTGTCCTGCATGAATTCAGTCCCCTTTTTTGTTTTTTGCGTTTAAATATCCGTCCAGAATGTTAGCCGCTGCGAGCGCATCGACGTAATTTTTGCGCTTCTGCCTGCTCATTCCTTCGGATATAAGAGTTTCGTGCGCCATCATCGTGGTAAAGCGCTCATCCGCGCACACGACGGGTATATCCGTAGAGCGACGCAGTTCTTCGATAAATCTTTGCGCCTTGACCGTCTGCACCGATTGCGTTCCGTCGAAATTGACGGGCAGTCCGCAAACTATGGTCGTTGCACCCTTTTGCTTTGCGATCTGAGCTATTGCGGCGACGTCCGCGGCGAAACCTTTTCTGAAATAGGTTTCGGACGGAAGAGCGTATGTATTGAACGGGTCGGAAACCGCCACGCCTATGCGCTTATCGCCAATATCGAATGCCACAAACCTTTCCAAAAGCACCTCCGACGCACTTTATGAAAAAATTATAACACGCCTTTTAAGCTCCGTCAATAAAAAAACCGCACAAAGTAACGGCGCGCGGCTTCGGGCGGGACGAATAAGCTATTTTACGACAAAATAATACATTATGCGCCGTGATTGCGGCGTTCGACGACAAATAGTATAGAGCAAAAGGAGATTTGAAGAAATGACATTAAATCAGCTTTACCGCATGACGGTCGAAAGAATGGACGGCAGGCGCAGCGGATATATTCTGCGCGCGCTCTGCGAAGGAACAGACATACGCACTCTCGTGTGCGCAGACGAAGACGAGCGCGAATTCGCCGTGGATACGGATAAAATAATAAGCTCGGACGGAAGAATTGTTTACGAGCGCGAGTGTCCCAAGCCTTCGCGCCGCAACGCGCTCCGCGCGGGCACGGCATGCTTTGACGAGCGGGGAAAATTTTTGGGAATGATAAACGATTACAACCTGAATAACTTCCGCGTAACGAGCGCCGTGGTCAGCGGAAGAAAACTGCCCTTCGACAGACTGCGCGTAAAAGACGTCGCCGTATTCAACGACAAAACGGGCGCTCCCGCCGCCCTCGCGGCAAAGGATATGTTCCTTTCCGCAATAGTTCAGGGCTGATTTGATGCAAACTAAACTCCGCCCTTTAAACCGCGCATATATTTGCGCAAATTATGGCAACATTGCGCCGATAATCATAAATTCTGCGCGCTTTAACCTTCTGTTGCGGCTGTTTTGAAATTTGCAAAATAATTTAAATAAGGCGCTTTAAATAAGATCCGACGAAGTCGGTCAGACGCGGTATTTTGCCATTAACTTTAAAATGGCGTTGAAATTGTCGTTGAGAATTTCGCCCTCCTGCGGGGTGAGATTGCCCTTTATTTGCAGGACTGTGAGCGTAGTTTTTATTTTTTCGAGCTCCTGCCTGTCCGACCTTGAAAGCTGGCAGAGAAGAAGTTTGTCGGCGATTGAAAGGGCGTGTTCGAGCCTTACAGCGCTCTTTGCGGCGGGCAGTCCCGATGGAGCTTCATGTCTTTCGGAAGTGCGGACGGGAAGAGATGAAACGACGTTTGCGGGGCGGGCGACGGGCGCAACGCCTCTGCGCGACAGCGCGAGCACCAGTCCGTAGAGAATGTATCCCGCAAGCCAGAAAAGCGCCGACCAGAACAGCGTTTGGGCGGGCTCGAAACCTGTCGAAAAGAGCGCCGCCATTGCCGCCGTAAAGGCGTTGAGCAAAAATAATAAAGGTCTTTTATCCGCCCGACGCACCCTTTTTGAGAAAATGCAGAGCGCCGCCGCGAGCACGAACACTCCGCCGAACGCACACAGAGCTATAAGAACGAGCCTGTCGAAGGGCACGGAGTAGAGAAAGGCGAAAGCCTGACGAAAATATTGTCCCAGTTTATCCATAGCATAGAAATTATATCCGCCCGTTTGTGCAAACGGGCGGATATATTGTCGAATTAATGAATTTTTAAAGGTTTATTTCGCGGCACCTTCTTATATTGACTATTGTAGTTGAAATAGAGGCTTCGTCCCTGCCAAGTATGCGCGACACCGCCTTTTTATACAGAGCGAGCTGGGGCGTGTATTTTTTTATAAGGTCGCCGTCGCCGAGCGCGGAATATTTGTAATCGATTATGGCTATGCCGTCCCCGCTTACAGCGAGCAAGTCTATCGCGCCCTGAACGAGCACGTCGTCGGTAGCATTTGTGGGCAGAAAAGCGTTTGCAGGCAAACGGCATAAAAATTCCCTTTCGCGGTAAAGTCCGGAGCGGGAAAGTTTTTCAAATACGGGCATGGAAAGTATTTCGCACAGCCTTGAAGAATTTAAAAGCTCCGCCTGCTCCGCCGTCATCTGACCTCTCTTGACGAATAAATCTATCTGCTCTTTCACGGAAGCCTCGTCCCGGCGCGAAAAATCGCACAGTTGCAGATATCTGTGATATGCCGTACCCGTCTCCGCGCCGCCCTTTTCGTCCCTTTCGTCGATGTCTTCGAAGAGGATATTTTCGGCAAACGTCGGCTCCTCCATGCTGAGAAGCCCCGAAGCCGAGCTCTTTACGGGCAGCCCCACACTCTCTTCGTAGCCGTAGCGGGCGTTGAAAAGTTCGTCCATCTCGCGCACAAGTTTTTCATCGGGAGCAGCGACAATTTTCTGTTCGGGAGCTTCCGCGCCGAAATCGGCGGAAACGTCGGTGAACCTCGGCGAATACGCGCGCACGTCGAAAAGTTTTGCATAGCAGTCGGCGTCATAGAGCGCGGTGCAATCGTAGTCCGCAGGCTTGCTGCACAGCACATGCAGGTTGCACATCGCGCGGGTGCAGGCGACATAGAAGAGATTGAGTTCGTTTTTTATGTTTTCGCGCTTTTTGCGCATGAGGCAGAGCTTTCTTAAAAGCGTCTGCGAGGAAAGTTTTTTGTCCTCGTCGTAATATTTTGGAGCAAAGCCGAAATCGTCGTCGAAGGGCATGTCGCTGTAATCTCTGCCAGCAAACGACGCCGCAGTGTCGGCGATTATGACGACGGGGAATTCCAGCCCCTTGGACGAGTGCATTGTCATGACCTTTATGCTGTCCGACGAGGATGCCGACGGCGCGGAAATGTTGTATCCGCCCGCCTTTATCTTTTGCAGAAAGGCGTTCAGCCTCAATTCGCCCGACGGCGAATAAGCCTCCCGCTGCAACCGCCTTACCGCCGCGAGCACAGCGCCGCCGCCCGAGGCATATTTTGCGGCGAGACCGCAGTCGGAAATTACAGCATCTATCAGCTGCGCCGCTCCGAGAATGTCGGACAGCCTGCGATAGCGGTTTATCTTGGCGAAAAACGCGCTTATTTTGCGCGCAAGCTCGTCGCTCCTGTGCAGGCGGTATTCCACGAGACAGGCGCGGAAGGTCAGCTTCTGCATAGAATTTTTCTGGGAAATTCTGACGGCGGCGAGTTCGTCGTGCGTAAAACCGCCTATGGGCGAAAGCATCGCCGTTGCGAGGGGGATATCCTGCTGGCAGTTATCGATGAGCGAAAGAATGTCCAAAAGCCCGCGTATTTCGGGTCGGGCGCATATGTTGCTCTCGCCCGAGCCTTCCACGCTGTAACCCGCATCGGTCAGCGCGCGGACTATGCCCTGCGCGCTCTTGTCGGCGCGTTTGCGGGTAAGAATGCAGATATCGCCCGGCTGGGTATCCACCATACAGCCCTCTTCGACGCTGTAATGTCTGCCCGAAAGCTCGCTCCTGACCAGATCGAGCACCGCCCTGCCTTCGCGGGTGTGCCCCACCTCCTCCGTAACGTGCTCCGCCACGGAATAGACGCCCTCCGCCACCTCGCGCTCGCTTTCGTCCTCTCCGAAAACGACTATTTCCGCGACGCCGCTGTCCTCGGGATATTTTCCGCCCGCGTGCATGAAGCCGTCCGAAGAATACGAAAAGCCGCAGCTTTCGGTCGTCATCATGTCGCAGAAAAGTTTATTGACAAAGTTTATCACGGCGGCGGACGAACGGAAGTTGACCGATAGCCTCTTTGAGCCGTCGGAGGCGATCATGCTCTCGTACTTGCGCGAGAAAAACACCGACTTGCTGCCGCGAAAGCCGTAAATCGCCTGCTTTACGTCGCCCACGGTAAAGTTGTCGTGCGCGCCCGAAAGGGTGAGGATGCGCTCCTGCACGGGGTTTACGTCCTGATACTCATCGACGAAAACGCTCTTATATTTGGCATTTATCTGCTCGCGCACGTCGGGGTCGCTTAATAGTTTTAGCGAAAAATGCTCCAAATCGTTGTAATCGAGCTTGCCTTCGTCCCGCTTGACCGCGGCATATTCCTCATCGAACTGCAAAACGAGCTCGCCGAAAGCCTGCGCGAGCGCGCCGCTTTTTATAAAGCGGTCGTACTCGGTCTGTTCGTCGGAAATATCCTTTTTCAGATCGTCGTACTTCTTTTTTATCCTTGCGCGGAAGGCGTCGAACCTCTCTATCGCCTCGCGCGTGTGCTCCTTTGCGGTGGGACGGCGCGTGGAATAAAGGGGCGGAAGCGGCTCGAAGAGAGAACATTCCCCAGCGGCTGAAAGCGCGGAGCGCATTTCTTCAATAATATTTGCTATTTTTTCGCAGCCTTCGGGTATTGCAAAGTCCGAACTGAAATCTTCCAAAGAGCGGCTGAGCGCTCCGCACTTTTCGGCTATGACAAGGCGGTATTCGGAGCAGATTTTTTCAAAGCCCTCCCTGCAATAGAGAGAGGCGAGCGAGCGTATTTTTTGGGCATAGTCCACGACGTTGCAGACAGAGGAATGAGCCTCGAATATCAGCCTTCTTACGCTGTCGTCGCTGCGGTTGCGCCGCAGGCAGGACAAGACGAGCATAAAATTTTTGTCCCCGTCTTTATACAGCCTGTCGAAAAGGCTGTCGGCTGCGCGCTCTTTGTAAGTCGCCGCGACAGCGTCGTCCGCAGCAATTATATCGAACGAACGATCGACGCCCAAAACGTAGAAATACGAGCGCACTAGGCGGGCGCAGAACGAGTGAATTGTGGATATGTCTGCGGAAGAAATTTTTGTGAGTTGCTTTTTTAAGTGCGCTCTGACGGCTTCGTCGCCGTCCGCCAGCTTTTTAATGAGCGCGGAGCGCAATTTTTCCTTTATCTGACCCGCCGCCTTTTTTGTGAACGTTACGGCGAGCACGTTATCGAGGTCGCCGCCTTCGGTTAAATAGCGGCAGATTTTTTCTATCATTACCGAGGTCTTGCCCGAGCCCGCGGAAGCCGAGACTATGACCTTGCCGTCCGCCTGTATGGCGGCGAGCTGTTCGGGCGTGAATTTCTGCGCCATCACTCGTCCCCCCTTTGCTTTCTGACTATGCCGGCAATTGCGCGGCAATCGACTTTGGCTTTTTTTCTTTCCTCGCCGTCAAGCCCTACGGCAAAGCCGCAGCTGCCCGCAAGCGGACAGCGGTTGCACGCTCCCTCGGCGGGCGAGGGAGAGGCGTTTCCGCCCGACATTTCCTCCGCGCCCTTGCGCGCGACGAGAGAGGAATACAACAAAAAATCGGCGAAATCTTCGCGCGAGAGCGCGCTTTCGACCTGTCTGCCGTTGAGATAGGCATCGACATAGCTGCTCTTCTGCTTTTCTTTTACCGTACTGTCCGAGCTCTTTACCACGTCCTCGCTGCCGTCCATGTAACCTTTAAGTCTGAACACGCCGTCGTGCTGCTCTTCGTATTCGACCTTTGCGGGGAAGTAATACGCGCCCACCGCGCGCCTGCCGTCAGCCGAGGCGAGCAGATAGACGGGCAACTGAAGTTTTAATCCCATATAATACGACGCCGCGCTGTTGTCCGTCGCGCCCGTCTTGTAGTCTATGACGCGCACCATGTCGCCGCAGTCGTCCACCCTATCTATTCTGCCGTAGAGCGAAGTTCCGCCGTCGAGAGCGAGGCGGCAGGTCTTTTCCACTTCCGCCACGCGGAAGGATGAGTTTTTGAGCTGTTCAAACGCGCCGAGGCACACTTCAACCGCCTCTTCTATGAGAGCCTGCGCGGAATATTCGCCCCTCTTATCCGAAGTCAGTGCGGAATATTTGGGCGAGGACAGCAGCTTTTCGCTCTCCTCCTTAGCCCTGTCTGCGACGTCCTGACTGTCCGTAAGCCCGTTTACGGAGGGCGCGAACACCTTTTGAAGCACGGAGTGAATGAAGTTTCCGCAATCGAGCGGGCGCATTACGCCCTCTTCGCGCTCGGCGAGTTTAAGCCCGCGCAGCATAAAGCATTTGTACGGGCAGGCAAAATAGCTTTCGAGCGCCGTCGGCGTAAAGCTGTTGCCGTACAGCTTTGACGCTTCTCTTACTTTTATATCCGCGGGCTCTTCCTCTATCGCCTGCGCAGCCTGTTCGCCGTAGCCGTTTTTTTGCAGCAGACTGTAAACCGAGGAGCGCACGACGGGCGAAGTTTCGCCCGCAAGCCTTTCGACCGCAGGAACGGGACGGGCGCAGATATATTTGAGGTTCTGCGTGTTTTTTGCCGCCATGCGCGCCGTAACGGGGCGGAGTTTTTCGCCCGAGGGTGCACAGAAAAGCGCCTGCGCGTACAGCACGGCTTCACTTACGCCGCACTCCTCTCCCCCCTTGCGCACGGGATATGTGAGGTACAATTTATCTTTGAACGCACACAGGTTGAGACCCGCCGTTTCGCGCGAGCGGTTGTTGACCTGCGAAATTTTGGGCGAAATTTTTATGTTGAGCGCGTCGAGGCTGTCGAGGTCCCTGTCGGTGAGCACGGCGGTATCCTGACTGGTTGCGGGCACGTCGCCCGTGAGCCCCGCCGCGAAAATTATGCGGCTGCCTATGTTGTTTGTGGAGAGCAGGTCGCTGACGAAAACGGCGTCCTGTTTGGGCGGTATCAACGAAAGTTCCGCGGCGGAAAAGCCGCTTTTGAGCACGGCTGAAAATTCGCGCACGGTCATTTCCTGACCCGAAGTCAGGCGCTCGGCTTCGTCCAGAACGGATAGAACGCTGTCGTAAGCGCGCGCCGAGAGCGCAGAAAGCGAGGGATAATCCGCGCTGAAATTTTCGCACATCGCGGAAAGCGTCTTTTGCGCGTCGAAATCTTTCAGAACGCCGCGCAGCGCCGCGCAGAACTGCTCGCCCCTGCCCTTCGACGGTATGCGTTTAAGGCTGCGCAAGAAGGGTTCTCTTATCAGTTTTACCGCCTGCGCGTCCAGCCCGAGGGAGGTAAGTATCTTTTCGTCGGGCTGTCTTTTTACTCCGCCGCGGTAGGCGGCGAGCCTCAACACATAGTTGACGAATAAATCTTTTATCTTGCGCTTTTCGCCCTCGCCGAGCTTTCTTCCGCCCTCGTCCTCGTCGAGACTGAACAGCGGCGAAGTTACGACCGAAAACAGGCTCTGCGCCGTGCAACCGTCGCGCGCGCAGGCGAGGTAACCTTCAATAAAGGAGCACACGGGGTGTTCGGAGAGAGCATAGCTCTTGTCGAGATAATAAGGTATTGCGTATTGCGAAAACACGCGCTCGACTATGGGGCGGTATCCTTCAAGGTCGGGCAACATCAGCGAAATCGCCTGATAGCGCACGCCGCCTTCAAAAACGTGCTTTATTATTTCGGCTGCGATATACTCTATCTCGTCCTCCTCGTCGCGCCCCTCGAATATGGTAACGGCGCTTGTGGGCAAAGGATTTTTAAGGTGAAAGGCGTCGGCGTCGAATATATGCGTGCGCATGCGCTCCGCCTCTGCCCCGAGGGAAGATTTTATCGTCTTTACGTTGCAACCGCCGAACTGCCTTGCCGCACCCTGAAAGGAAGCCGCCGCTTCGTTGACATATACTTCGGCGCTACCGCCTATGAAAAGACCCGTAACGTTCTTCGCCGCCTCCATGCACGCCGCGGCACATTCAGAAACGGAATGCGTAAACGCCTGAAAGCCGAGGAATATGACCTCCGCGCCGATTATAGCGCGGCTTTTTAATATGACTTCGGGAAGCATTGCAAGATAGCGGTTTCTGTCCATGCTTCCGCTCTTTTCGAGGTAATCTGAATACGCGCGGTAGAGCTTTTCGAGGTCCCTTATCTTGCCTTCGAGCACGGCGGACGGCGCCGAGACGGCGGAAAGGTCGTCGGGCGAAACGCGGGAAGAATATAAGAGGGCGATAGTATCGTAGATATCCTGCGCCGCGGTGGGCGAGGAAAGTTTTTTGAACATCGTAAGTTCACCGCGCATATCTTCAATGAGTTTTCTTATGACCATAGCCGAGCCCTGACTGGTGAGTATGTTGGCGCACTTACCCTTTTCGGCGGAGAGGAAGCGGGCAAACGTATAAACTGAGGCGGAAAAAGTTCCGCCCGCGGCGGCGCACACGGCGCGCTCTGCGGCGAGGGTAAGCCTGTCCTCGCAGAAAATGACGGTATTTTTGCCCGCGCGCTCGTTTTCGGCTATTATGTCTTTAAGTTTTTCGAGAGCCGCACCCGTCGTGGGCGCGGTATAGGAAGTTATCATATTACAAATTATAACATATCGCGTGCAATTTTTAAATATTTTGTGGCATAAAAGTTTTTACAATTAAAAATTAATATGTTATAATAGCGAGTATGAAAAAAGCACTCAAGATTTTTGCTCTCGCCATATGCGCAGGCAGCACCGTCATGATGGCGGCGTGCGGCGGAATTGTCAACTATAAAACCACGACTTCGCCCAACTGGGAAATAAGAAACCCTTCGGGCGGGGAATTGAACGCAAATTCCGACCGACTTACCCACAAGGAAGTTGCCACATACGAAATCGCATACGAAAAAGGCGCAAACACAAATTACTCTTTTGAATATAACGACGGCGGAACGTACGTAACTTCGTTCTACGCGACGACTTACGACTGGAATTCCGTCGCCATACCCGAAGAATACAGAGTTGCCGACGCGACAGACATAGTTTACGTTTACGAAACCGCGCTCAACATATCGGGTTCGGTTACGGTGAGCGGCGCTAAACGCGAGTTTGAAAACGCAATAACGACGCGCAGTTATTTCCGTTCTGCAGACAACAACCTTACGCCCGTTTACACCATGCAGGACATTGTATGCACATCGCCCAACACTCTGCTTCCCGGAGACCTTGCAAGCGCTTACATTGAAATGAACTGCGTTTATGAAATTTTTTATAACCGCGACGGCAATTCGGCTATAATAAAGACCACCGACCGCACATCTTCCGACCCTCAGACCGAAACCGCAACCGCGGGATTGGGTTCAGAATATTCGGTATTCGACGCGACATATGTGGCAATGGCTATGCGCGCTATGACTTACAGCGGCACGCACACGTTCGACCTTATGAGGGCGGCTGAAAAGCAGACTTCGCGCTTCCAGGCGGCGTGCGGCGGTGAACTTGCGCTCGACAGAGAAAACGAGGCTTACGCAACCATTTTCGGCGCGCTCGACGGTGCAGTAGAAAGCGGTTATCTCATAGCGGGCGAGGACGAAGAAGGCAACCTGAACTATACCTATAACGAGCTTACGTTGAGCCTCGTTTCGGACATGCCCGGTCCCTCCTCCACCTATTGGTACGCGCACGTTTCCAACGGCGACCTCAACACGTGCAGAGCGGCGCTCATAAGAATGAACGAAACCATTCCTTTCAGCCTCGGTTCTCTTGTTTATTCGCTGGCTTCGCTCGAATACGTTGAAATTTAACAAAAATATGAAGCCGCGCAAGCGCCGCTTCCTCACAAAAGATAAACATCCGCCGCATCTTTGCGATGCGGCGGATTATTTTATTCGGCTTTTTAAAGCTCCTCTCTCTTTTTCGAAGAAGTCCTTTCACCTTGCGCGGCGAAACAATCTTCGTGGCACGCAAAAAATAAAAATATAAACAAAAATAAAATCGCTATTGACATAACGATTAAAACCTGTTAATATAATTATACCAAATTGGGTTAAAAATAACTTTGAACTACAATTTACGCATGCCTTTTTGTTCGCAGAAATATTTACTCCTTATTTTTTTTGCATGCGTCATTTACCCGCGCGGCGACATAAATTTTGTCGCCGCGCGGCGTATTTTTATATATTTTTAAGATACAAAACACCGTCCGCACTATTTCCGCCCTTACAACATTTATGTTTTATGTAAGGCTTTATTAAAAAAGCGGCGGGCG
>ULSO01098578.1_pt1 | contig 21203 bp, 16 predicted proteins | sample 1956701 | NCBI WGS metagenome assembly ULSO01 (sample SAMEA4835708, study PRJEB28245) | human gut metagenome | biome: gut microbiome; material: fecal sample | place: Denmark | collected 2008 | reverse complement strand
GGTAGTGATACACAAGATAAGCGTATGTACTTCATACAAGGTACTCTACATTTTGGTAGTAAACTAGCTAATGTTAAATTAATAAGTCATGAGAATGCTTTAAGGTTCTTAGAAACTTATAATAATAAACCTTGGATAGAAGAGCCTGTTGCTATATTAGAGGATAACAAGTTGATAGTATTCGTGGATAGGGATCTTATGACAGGTCCCTATACTATCGACTTAACTTACTTAGCATATCCTCGTAAGATTAATAATCAGGATATTACATCTACATTAGATGAAATACCAGAGTATATGCAATATGAAGTAGTTAAGTTAGCTGCTGATATGGCATTAGAAAATGTTGAATCACCAAGAGTTCAATCACACCCACAATATGTGGCACAATTAGCAGAATAATATGAGTAGCAAGGAATGTCAAATGGAATTTGAGCGTAGGTTACAATTAATAGATCCTACTCTTACTATAGAACAAAAACCTAATTCAGATCTTATTTTCTCATTGTTAAATGAGGCCCAAGATCGCTATGTAATGATGAACTATGTGGGCGATGATCAAATGGAAGTTGAGACTAATACTCAAACAAGAAACACAGATTCTATTAAAAGTTTATTGGTTGAAAAAGAACTTACTCAAAGTGGTTCGACATCCAATGGTATTGCAAGGTATAGGTTACCTTACTCCACTACTGATGAGTATTTCTTATACGTACACTCCGTAAGTAAAGTAAAAGGTACTTATAAGCAGTATACTACTGAAACTAAAGTAGATAATCAATTAGTAAAATATAGGGATCTACCAAAGTTTATGAAGACTGCTTATAATACACCAATTGTAAGACAACCGGCAGTAGCTTTAATATCTGATCCAACTACTAAATACATGTATATGGAAGTAGTAGTAGATGCTTATACTACCTTAAGTGGTGTTATTCTTACTTACTATAGAAAACCATTAAGATTTAATACTACAACTGGTGCTTCAAAATGTGAATTACCTGAATCTGTTCATAGTGAAATAGTTGACCTTGCTGTTAATATGTTTATCACAGAAGGTAAATACAGATTACAAACTAAACCATCTAACCAAAGTAATAGAGAATAATTATGAAGTTCATTGAATTACAAACTGCATTTGAAACCGAAATAGGTTTACTTGATAATAATATTGAGAAGCCAGTTACAGCAGATATTGAATATTGGTTAATGGCTGGTTTAGATAAGTTTATTAAAACTAGATACTCAGGTATTAATTACAAGCGTACAGCATTTGAACAGGATCAGAAAAGAATTGATGATCTTCGTACACTTGTAACCAATAAGACATATCAGTTTACAACATTCCCAGAAGAACAAGTAGTTACATTACCAACAGATTATATGTTTACTTTAGGTGAAACAGCAGTAATCTATAGTAATAATAACTGTTGGCCCAAGGGACCTAATGGTCAACCTAGGACTAAACACACAGATGTGTTAGAAGCTACTATTGAGAATTTTGATAGACAAAGACAAAATACATTATCAGAGTATAGATTACATGGTACTTCAGCAAGACCTTTGAGATTATATCAAGGTAATGAAATCCATTTATATACTGATGGTAATTACAATATAAAGAATTATATCCTCACATACTTGAGGACTCCTAAAAAGATTAGCCTGACTGATGCTCCTTTTGATGAGTATACAGATATGCCAGTATCAACTCATTCAGAAATTGTAAAGCTAGCAGCGGAGTTATACTTGGAAAATCAGGCTAATCCAAGATATCAATCGTATATTAATGAGATAAATACGATGGAATAAAGTTTAGTTTACGCGGAAATCTGAAACATGGAAAGTAGAAGACTAAACCAGTTAAACTAAGCGCTTTAAACGTTTAACTTAAAATTAAAATAATATGTTACAACACGTAAATACGGTACTCATTGCTAAGACAGCTCCGGCTTCGTTCTCTAATGTAGATTCTTTAGCTGATGGTGCTATCGCTTTGTTTGATGAAAACAAAAAACTGTTGACAACAGCTGCTAATGCTGCTGCTGCTAATGCTATTTATGTTGGTGTTTGCCAGGGTACAGAAGACGTATATAACGAAGAAGGTACGAAGACCACTAAGGCTGTGATTAAATATTCTATGCCTATTCAGAAAGGTTCTTGTCCTTCTATGGTTGTTACTCCGTTCGTAGCTAAGGCTGAAGATAAAATTGTTATCACGGCTACTAATGTTACTCCGGAAGTTGGTCATCGTTATGTTTTGCGTCTTGTTTATAATGACATTCACGAAGCTCCGGGTCAGTTTACTCATACTTATGAAGTAATCGCTAAGACTACTGCTCCGAAAGATTTGATTGACGCTTTTGTAAAGAAGATTAACAATCACAAAGGTGCTCGTGTAGTAGCTACTTCTAGCGCTGCTGTTCTTACTTTGAATGCTAAGGAAATTCCTTACAATCAGGGTATTACGACAGACGCAGGCTATTGCCAGGTATCTGTAGAAGCTTTCATGTGGACAACAATTCCTTCTGGTTTGCTGAGCAATGTAATGTATCCGATTTCTAATCTGACAATTGCTAAGACTCAGGGTACTCCGGGTCGTGGTAATGCTTACATTGTTCGTGATCGTGAAAATTGGAACTTAGGATATGAAGGCATTCAGTACCGTGCTAATGCTATCTATCCGTATATCGCTCCGGAATTCAGATCTGAATTGGATGTAGAATATGATACTATTACAATTGAATGGGATAACAAGTATCTGTCTAATGACAATCAGTACATTAAGACTACTCCGTTATCTGCTGAAATATATGTTAACAAAGGACAGATCTCTACAAATGCTCTGTTTGTTAATATGATTAAGTCATTCATTGCTGGTACAGATGTAACTGCTTAATTAGCAAATAAATTTAACCATAAAAGGGGATTGGGGAAGTTATCCCCAGTCCCTTTTTTATTTATACGATTGATATGAATAAAATTAATGAATCTCTGTATTACGCAGAAGTTAAATTATTAAAGAATTACTGTAGCAATTGTTTGGATAACAAAATGAAAGAGTTAATTATGATGTTCTTATTTAAGAAAACTCTTTATGATAATGCTACAGAATTAGGTTTAACAGAAGATGCTGATCTGTATTACAAAGAAATGCTGAATATGTTAAATCTTAGAAAGTGTGATTGTAATATAATGTGTAACAGTTGTAATAAATGTGGTAATGGAACTTGCACAATATGTAAATAAAGTTGGGGAATTAGTTAATCAGTCTACTAAGTGCAATGTAGAATTAGATAAAGTTTCTATTACCAATTTAGTATTATTATTGCATTTAGGCAAATTATCTAGTTGGGCTAGTACTAAAGTAGATGATGAAGATTTTCCCATTACTCAGGAAGATGTAGATAAAATTATAGAATGTATGCATTGTTTAAAAAAACAAATTAATTTCTATCCAGAAAAAGATATCGATGATGATTGTATATTAACAGAAGTAGAAGAACATATAATCCAAGAGTAATATGAATAAAAAGATATCACAATTTGAGGTTACCACATCTTTTGAAGATAATGACATTCTAACTCTTGTACAAGATAAAACTAATAAGATAATTCATAAAGATGATTTTGAAACTAGTTTATCTGGTACGTTTGCAACTAATGAAAGAGTAGATGGTATTGAAGAAGATGTAGCTAATCTTGATATTAAAGTAGACAACAATTATACAGATCTATCCAACAAGATAGTAGAAGGAGATACTAATGTTACTAATAATCTAAGTAGTAATATTAATAGTTATTATGATGTATTAAACAATAAGATCATTACTCTTGAAGATAAACATGATAAGGATTTAACTGAAGTTAATGATACAGTACAGGGTTGGATAGATACTATTGATGATAAGTCTACAAAGGAACAATTACAAAACCTATTAAATAGGTTGATTGAAGATGAAAACATCATTACAGCATTAGCAGATTTAATTGCAAATGGTGGTGGTAGTGGTGAAGCACCTGGTTTTCATACACAACCTACTAGTACCATATTTCCATTATCAGGGTACTATAAAGGTGAAAATGCTGATCCTTTAACTACTACAGATACCTTAAATCAAGCATTAGGTAAGCTGGAATGTCAGATAGATAACATTGCTTCAAGCAGCTCTGGTTCACTTCCTTTGATTAAAACAGGACAAACTACTGCACCTAGTGATGGTACAATATATACTTCAGGTAAAGTAAAAGAAGATTATCTACGTAAAGATGGTGATACTGCAACAGGTTATACTACATTTTTGGCAGGTATACAAGGTGGTAAAACCTTTAGATCTGGTTGGGATGGTGAAGGAGCTAGTTTATGGCCTGTAAACACCAAATGGCATTTAGAAGTAGATGATTTATTTGTTCGTGGTAATCTGACAGTAAATGAACTAATTGTAAATGAAATAAAAGCTGTTGGCGGAGATATATTAGTTACAATGGCTGATATGGAAATCGTTGAAGTAGTAGATGGTAGTGATGGATGGACTTGCTACTTTGATGACGAAGATGGTACTAAGTACAATCAGTTTAGGGTGAGAGACCAGGCTATCTGTCAGAAATTTGATGGCAAGAATGTAAAGAGATACTGGAGAATGGTATCTGAAGTTGGTAATAACTTCATCGTCCTTTCTAAAAGCATATGTGAACCAGGTAGCGCTAATCCTGAAGTAGGAGATAAAGTCTTATTGTTAGGTCATAGGGTAGAAGCAGATCCTGAATTGAATTCATCTATGAATGATAGACGTAATGCTATATTCATTTCAGCTAAAGGTGAAGGTTCTCCTAGAATTGCTTTCTATGATAACATCGATGACTTTACTTTGGCTGGTAAAGATCGTACTGTAATCGGCAAAGAAAGTAAGTTTGTTGGTACTCTAATGCAAACCACTGAAACAGGTGATGTAGTTAGAGTTCCTGTATATAGAGGAGAATGGAATCCGGATACTACTTATAATTATTACGATCAAGTTACATATCAAGGTAGTTTGTGGATTGCTATGAAGGATGGTATTACAAGTGTACCTGGTCCTGATAATGATGAATGGCAATTACAAGTATCGAAAGGTGATTCAGGTAAACCTGGTGATGACGTAGCTAAATGGGTTGAAATCACTGGTACAAGACTGTTCTTATATGATACTCCTGATTACTCTGGTACACCAACTCCGTCATCTGTGGTACTATATTGTAATACTTATGGTATGACTAATCCTACATATGAATGGAGATTATTAACAGAACCTATAGAAGTAATTGGTAACAATGTAAGTACAGAGATACCTCATACAATATTTACTACAAGAACAGCCAATGTGCGTTGTGTAGTTACAGATTCAGACGGTAGTCAATACTACGACGATATACAAATTGCTAAATTAGCAAATGGTGCTGAAGGTTTGGATGCTTATTATGTTGATTTAACTAATAGTACTGTAAATATACCTTATGATTCATCTGGTAATACACCTTTAGTTAATCTTAGTACTATTTATACAGAAGTATATGCTTATCGTGGAATCGATCCTATTGACATTGTATCTATTGAAGCAACTACAACTCAAGGTGATGCTACGGTTGAAATACAAGGTAATAAAATCACTTTAAGTAAAATAAATAGTATAAGCGCAACTATAAGGTTGACTATCAAATTAACAGATGCTACTATCCTTACTAAGGATTGGTACATAAATAAAACTCATGATGGAGAATCTGGATTTGATGGTGTAGATGCAGCATATGTGATGGTTACAGGAGAACAAGTATTTAAATATACTTCTAATGCTACTACTCCCATTCCGGCTACAATTAATTTATTAGCTACTGCATTTAATATAGAATCACCTATGTTTTACTGGTACTGGGCTCTACCCGGTACAAATGATTGGCAAGAACTAGTAAATGAAACGGGTAATAATCTATTAGTAAGTCCTACTGGTAATTATTTCTCAGGTAATAATGAAGTAACCTTTAAGTGTGAAGTTACATCTACTAATGGAGGTGCTACATATATGGATATGATGACCATCAATAAACTGTATGACGGTAAAGATGGTGAAGGTGGTTACAGAGGTACGTTAACAAATGAAGCTCATACTGTATCTGCCAACTTTAATGGAGAAGTAGATCCTACAGAATTATCTAGGGCTGTAACTGAAACTCGATTGTGGTTTGGTATAGATCAAATTGAAAATAATAATTATTCTATTACAAGTACATTAATAAGTGGTGATGGTTCAGTAAATTTAGATAATACTAGTAAGAAAGTAACAGTAACATCTCTTACTTCGGATACTGCTGTATGGAGAATTCATTTCTTAGTTGATGCTAAAGAAGTAGATGTTTGTGATTTTACTGTTACTAAAGCTAAAGGTGGTGCGGCAGGTTATCAACCAATATCAATATACTGTATGACTAATAGTACACCTAGCAGACCTACATTGACTACTAGACCTTCTTCCTCTGGTACATCCAGCGGTGGTTATACTTGGTACCTTGATCCTACTTACTCTACTAGTTATGCTACATGGGAAAGTCATGGTAATATAGACCCTAATAATAATGGTGTAGTTGTAGTAGACCAAACTACCGGGTATAGATGGACAGCTCCAGTAAAGATAAGCGGTAAAGATGGTGAGCAGGGACCACAAGGTGATAGAGGACCTGCGGGTTCTTCTGGTTCTGACGGATCTGATGGTTTAGATGGACCAGGATTGAATTATAGAGGTGCTTGGACATCTGGTAAGACTTATGGTTGGACAGCGGGAAATGCAGGTAATGTGAGAGACGTTGTTAAAGATGGTAGTTACTACTATATGTGGAATAAATACTATAGGGGTACTGCACCAGTAGCTTCAAGTAGTAATAAACCATCTAATAGTTATACTACTGTAGACGGTACTTCCGGTAGATACTGGACTAGATTTGGTTCATCCTTTGAATCAATAGCTACTGGTTTGTTATTAGCAGAAACAGCAACTATTGCAGGTTGGGAATTTGCTGATCAATATATTTATGCTCAATCTAATACTATGCGTTTAGATGGAAGAACTTCACCATTAAGCGATGTGCATTTAGCAGCTGGTAGCAATGCAGCATCTAGTCCTGGTAGTGCGCCTTTTAGGATAAAAAAAGATGGAAGTATGGTTTCCACTAAAGCTAATATTACTGGTACAATATCAGCAAGTAGTGGTGATATTGGTGGAGTTCAAATTAGTAATGGTTTAAGAGGAAGTGGATGGTCATTAAGTAACTCCGGATATTATTGTAGTGGGGATGGAGTTAACGCCGGTTTTGGTATCAATTCTGCTCCAGCAACGTATGGTAAAAATCTTCCAATGTCTATAAGTTATACTAATAACGTTTATGGTGATTATATTTTAGGATCTACTATCAGTGCTAATAACTCAAAGGGTTGGGCTGTTGGTTTAGCTGTTACTGATGGTTTTCTTTGGTGTAGACAAGGAGTATATGATACATGTAAAGCACAATTAAATCCTAATGCTTCTGGAAATAGTATTCAACTAGTTTGGCCCAGCGGTAGCAATGGTAGTGGTTACGGTTGGAGATTTGAAATATATAGTACTAGTTACAGTACGGTATATTTACCGGATAGATCATTACTAGCTAAACATTTAGGCTTAAACAGTAGCAATTATTTTAATATAGAAGTGCTACTTTATGCTTCTAACTGGGGCACTTCGTATAATATTTTTCCTAGTTCTGGTATGTCGCTGTTTGATGAAGCTGGTAGAAGTATAAGTAGTTATAAATTAGACAAAGCTATGGCAAGAAGATTTTTAATTACAGCTTCAGATACTTATTATGCAAGAACAATTTAATATTTAAGTTATGACGATAATAGTAAGAAAGAGTGATGGTTATGTACTAAATAGTGATGAATTTAATGGTTTAGACATGACTGATCAAATAGATGTTTTAATAAATGATCTAGATCTTAATTATTATGATATAGTAGATGTTGAAGATCCACACGATGAGACTATAAAATATCTAATGAAAAGATATTTCTATAAAAATGGTGAATTACTGTGTACATATTACATTACTGCAGAACTAGAAGAAGTGTTAAAAGAAGCAGAAGAAGAATTAGCTTCTACTGATTATATAATGACTAAGGCTGCAGAAGCAATGGTACTAGGACAAGAACCTTCTTCACAATATAATTATACAGAAGTTGCAGAAAGAAGACAAGTTCTTAGAGATCTTATTAATGATCTTAGACAAAAAAAAGAAGACTATCCTTTCACCAGCATGTATCTAACTGAACCTTTAATCTATAAACAATACAGTAATGATAAAGAATAATGTATATTATGAATTCTTTGCAAGCTATATGGTACCCAATTCTAATGAAGTTGGGTACTGGATAGACTTGGGAGCAAATTCAAAAGGAAAAGTAATTAAAGTATATAATCCTGATATTAAGTCTTGGGTTAAACTAACAGATGCTACTAGTGAAGATGCTGTTGCTCCTTTCATTGGTTCTAATGGTAACTGGTGGATAGATAATCGTGATACAGGTATCCCTGCTTCTGGTAAAAGTCCAATTATTGGAGAGAATGGTAATTGGTGGGTATTTGATTCTGCATTAAACGAATATGCTGACACTGGTGCTATTGCATATGGTAAGACTGCATATGAATATGCAGTAGATCATGGATATACAGGTACTGAAGAAGACTTTGGCAAAATGCTTAATGAAGTACCTAATGCGGTTAAAGATGCCAAACAAGCCGTAAAAGACTCAAAAGAAGTACTTCAGAATCCACCAAAGATTGTAGATGGTAATTGGTATATCTATGATTATGCAAAAGATACTTATCAAGATAGTGGTATTAATGCCGTTGGTGATGCATTTGTTATTGTAAAGACCTATCCTTCGATTCAAGCTATGCAAGATGATTACAATAATCCTGAAGTAAAGAAAGGACAGTTTGTAATGATCGATACTGGTGATGTTGAAAATGAAGAGGATTCTAGATTGTATTTGAAAGGTAATACTGAATGGAAATTCATATCAGACTTATCTGGTGCACAAGGTATTCAAGGTTTATCAGCATATCAAGTAGCAGTACAACATGGCTTTGAAGGTACAGAAGACGAATGGTTAATCTCTTTAAAAGGTGAGAAAGGTGAAACTGGACCTAAAGGAGATAAAGGTGATACTGGAGAAAAAGGTGCTACTGGTGAAAGAGGACCTCAAGGATTACAAGGAGAAAGAGGTTTACAAGGTGACAGAGGTGAAAAAGGTGAACAAGGTATACAAGGACCTGTTGGACCTAAAGGTGAGCAAGGAGAGCAAGGTATACAGGGAATTCAAGGACCACAAGGAGAACCTGGTCCACAAGGACCTAAGGGGGATACTGGTTCAGGATTAAATATTAAAGGAGAATTAGATTCTGAGTCAGAATTACCACAAGAAGGTGTATCTGGTGATGCTTGGTTAATTGCTGGTAATCTATACGTGTTTGTGGGTGAAAACGGTAATGTTGAATCTAATCCTAAATGGAGTAATGTTGGTAGTATTCAAGGACCAGCAGGACCACAGGGACCTGTAGGACCTAAGGGGGAACAGGGAGAACCTGGTCCTAAAGGTGAACCGGGAGCTGATGGAGCACCTGGAATACAAGGTCCAAAAGGTGATCCTGGTCAAAAAGGAGAGAAAGGAGACCCGGGTAGTGATGCTTCTGTAACTAAACAGAATGTAGAAGCTGTACTTACTGGGGACATTACTAGTCACAATCACGACAGTAGATATATATCTAAAAGCAATACTAGTACATATACACCTACTACAGATTATCATCCTGCTACTAAGAAGTACGTTGATGATACTGTAGCAGCAGTAGATGTTACTGAACAAATCTCTGGTAAAGCCGATAAGGCTTATGTAGATAGTAAGTTAGATACCAAAGTGGATAAAGTATCCGGTAAACAATTAAGCACAAATGATTACACCAATGACGATAAAACTAAGTTAGCTGGTATTGCTGCAGGGGCTGAAGTAAACGTCAATGCTGATTGGAATGCTGAATCTGGAGATGCACAGATACTTAATAAACCTACTATCATTACTGAGGAACAGGTAGATCAAAAGATTAATGCGGCTATAGGTTCAGTATATAAAGTAAAAGGTTCTGTAGCTAATTATAATGCTTTACCTACCAAAGATGTAAGTATCGGTGACGTGTATAATCTTGAAGATACAGGGGCTAATTATGTAGCTACTTCAACTACTCCAGATTGGGATAAGTTGAGTGAAACAGTAGATCTTAATGGGTATTTAACTAAGACTGATGCAGCTAGTACGTATCAACCAAAAGGCAATTATCTTACTTCAGTACCTGAAGAATATGTAACTGAAACTGAATTAACTGCAAAAGGTTATGCTACTACTACTCAGGTTAATACAAAATTAGATTCCTCTGCATATACGGCTACAGATGTGTTATCTAAAGTAAAGACAGTAGATGGGGTTGGTAGTGGTTTAGATGCTGATCTACTTGATGGTAAACAAGGCAACGAGTATGCTTTAAAAACAGATATATCCGATGAAGTATATGTAAGTGAAGGTACACAGCCTGATGGTGAACAAGAAATATGGGTTGACTTATCAGACAATACTTTTGATGAATTAGTAGTTACAGAAGCACCTAAAGATGGTAAACAGTATGCTAGACAGAATGGAACATGGGTAGAAGTAGAAGCAGCACCTAAAGATGAAACTGTTAAAATAACTGTTGCAAGTAATCAGTTATCAGATTCTAACATTAATGGTGTTACTATTACTATAGCTTATGGTGAAACTTCTAAAGTACTTACATGGGAAGGAACTGAACTTACTGCCACAATTCCAGTAAATACTACATATACTATTACTTGTAGTGATGTAACTGATTATGCTAAACCACAATCTCAAACATTTATTGCAGAAGCAGGTAATATTAGGATTATAACATTAACTTATAATACCACAATTGTAACAATTAATGTTACTAGCAATCATCCTGAATTACTTTCTAATAAGGTTGATGTAAAGTTATCAGGTTATGTAACTAAAACACTTTCTGGTAATCGTACCTATACTGTAAAAATTCCAACTGGTGCTCAATATACTATTGAGGGTACTGAAGTATCTATTTTTAGTTCTCCTAATTTTAGGAAATGGGTCACACCAGATTCTATAACTTCTACAGCCAATGGAGCAGCTGAAGAAAAAACATTAATGTATCGAGGAGCTAAATTGAAAATAAAATTAGCAAAAGATATTAGCGGTTTAGCAGACGTATATGTGTATTCTAATACTGTACCAAAGGAAAGTTCCTATACTTTGGTTACAAGGGATACTGATGAAAATACATTTGTATTACCAACTACTGAAACTTGGACTATTGAACCTAGATCCGTAGCAGGATACATCACCCCAGAGATTCAAACTATTCAAATAAGTAGTTTGGATGATGTGAAAGAGGTCACTCTTGATTGGGAACAGATCAATGAAGAAACACACGCTATGTGGGTCCAATTTGACGAAACCACAAGTACCACTACACTAGAAAGAGGTGGTAATTTAGATATCATTACTAACCTTACTAGTAAATTTAAAAGATGTTTAGCGTTACCTCAGGATGATGGTTCTGCTGCTATTGCCTATTTAAATTCTACGGATAGTAATAAATGGGAAGATGGTTCTACTGTTAACCGTACTGGTGCTTATCATTATGTATATTACATGGTTCATTTCCCTAAATATTATTATCGTACAGAACTAGTGAGTATAGGTAAATTCAAATTGTATATATCTGATAGAAAGCTTACCGATTCTTATAAAGAAGAAAGAGAATGTTTGATTGGTGTATTTGAAGCATATAATACTGACGGTAAATTAACCAGCAGACCCAATACGACTAGTACTGGAAATCAAACTATAGAAACCTTTTTCAATCAAGCACAAACCAATGGTTCAAATTGGGGATTGATTGATTATAGAGCCCATAAAACTATTGCTAATTTATTCTGTGCTAAATATGGTAATACGAATATAAGTACAGATAATAGTAGCATACCTTGTTCCGGTGGTACACGTTCTTGGGATAGTTCGATAGGTGCCACAGTGTCATTAGGTAACAGGGATGGAAAGTCTAGTAAAAGTAGTAATTTCTTAGGTCTTGAAGATTGTTATTATGGTAAATACGAATTCGTACAAGGTATTAATATTATTAATAGACAATGGATAGTGTACGATGGAGGTCTTAAGGTAAATACTGACCTTTCCGGTTTAACATCTGCAGGATATACAAATGTAAGACAAATTGTTGCCTCTTCTAGCAGCAATACTGCTGCCTCTTCTAGTAGTTGGATTACTGGTATTGCTCACGGAGAATACGCGGATATTATGCCTACTTACGTTAGCGGTGGATCAAACACTACATATTATGCAGACTATTACTATCAAAATACGGGTAATAGGATTCTGCTGCGGTCGGGTTATTCGGCCGATGGGTCTTATTGCGGGGTCTTCTGTTCGGCTGCTCCTCATGATTCTTCGCTTTCGTCTTCGGCTGTCGGTTCGCGGTTGGGCTTTTATGGAAATATAGTAGTTAAAACAAAAGAAGAATTTTTGGCGTTAGAGCCTGGGTTTAATGGATAAACCTATAAAACTAGAGTATTAACAAAGGCGGGATCTAAAAGAATGGTTTGATTAGATGAAGATGTATTAAAAAGTAAGTCAGGTAATTCAGACAATGAGTCTAATTGCAGAGTCTTCTATTCGAATGCTTCTTATGATTCGTCGTCTTCGAATTCGGATGTCGGTTCACAGTGAAATTTTGGAAGTTTTTATTGTATAAATTAGATCAGCCTCACCCCTTGGTGAAAAATAACAGGTGCTTTGAAGGGACCCTAGTAGTATTGGATGAACGGGTCCTAACACCAAAATAGCTAATGAAACGCATTGGTAATATTTTCAATAGAATTATCGATTTTAACAATCTTGTTCTAGCAGATAAAAAAGCAAGACTTAATAAAAGCAAACGTTATGGTATTGCTAAATTTGATAAACATTCGCATGAGAATTTATTGAAACTACAAAGAATGTTTATCGAAGGTACGTATAAAACTTCTGAATATGATATCTATACTATTATTGCTGATAGAGGTCATAAAGAAAGAGAAATATATAGGTTACCTTATTTTCCAGACCGTATAGCTCATCACGCTATAATGAATGTTATAGAACCTTATTTAGTTAAGCGGTTTACTTCAGATACCTACAGTTGTATTAAAGGCAGAGGTATTCACTTAGCAGTAAAAAGATTGAAACACGCATTAAAAACAGATCCAAAGAATACTAAATATTGTTTGAAACTGGATGTAAAGAAATTCTTTCCTTCTGTGAATCAAAAGATTATGATGGATCTATTTAGTAGAGTATTCAAAGATAAGAGGTTTCTGAATTTAATATCTGAGATAATTTATTCTACAGATAAAGGATTACCTATTGGTAATTATATATCACAGTTTGCTGCTAATCTTTATTTAACATGGTTTGATAGATGGGTAAAGCAGAAATTAAAAATTAAACATTATTTCAGATATTGTGATGATATAGTTCTATTTTCTTCTAATAAGAAAGAGTTACATCAGGCATTGCAAAAGATAAAGGAGTATATGACTTCATATCTTGAATTAGAAGTAAAACATGATTGGCAGATATATCCGGTAGATGATAGAGGAGTTGATTTCTTAGGCTATGTTTTTAAACACAGTCATATGAAATTAAGAAAAGATATGAAAAAAAAGTTCTATAGGAAAACCAGATATGTTAATCTTAATAAGAAATTTAGATCCTTAGCTTCTTACTGGGGATGGTGTAAATATGGTAACTGTTTTAATTTATGGAAGAGATTTACAGGAACAAATAGTATAAAAGAACTTAAAATTTTATTATTAGGTTATGACAAGAATTGCACATAGTAATAGCATCCCTATTTCTGTTGAATACTTAGGTTTAAATGAATGGGCAGTAAGATGGGATGTTCAAATAGATAGTGATAAAGAGACTGAAGAGAATATTGTTCATTACAAATATAATGAACACGTATTTGATCATTATCCTTCTTATGATGAAATAAAGACAGTAGTCAATACAGGACAATTTGACAATGAACAAGTACAAGCTATTAACTTTATTAAAACTATAATTAACTCTTCAGTACTTACTGCGGACAAGGCTTTAGAAATGAAAACACTTTATCCTGTATGGGGAAAAGGAGATGCCTCTTATGGTACTTCTGTTACTAAGGGTTTTAGATTTAGAGTAGTAACAGATAATTCAGATATATTGTATGAAGTAATACAGGATCATACGTTACAAGAAAATTGGATTCCTGGAGTAGATACAGCATCTTTGTATAAAGTGGTTGATAAAGATCATGCTGGTACATTAGAAGATCCGATACCTTATACACCACCTATGGAATTGTTTAAGGATAAATATTATACACAAAATAGTAAAGTGTATTTATGTATTAGGAATAGTGAAATACCACTTTCACATGATTTATCAAGTTTAATAAATAACTATGTAACTTTAGTATAATATGGGTACAATAAAAGTAAAGAAAGATGGAGAGTGGGTAAAACTACCCAATTACGGTGTAGAAGAATTTCCTGATGCGCCTTCAGATGGTAAAACATATGGTAGGAAAAATAAACAATGGTCAGAGATTATAGCTAGCAATCAGTATCTTGACTTAACAACTTTATTTCCAAGTGGAAGTGGTACATTATCAGATGAAAACTATCAAAAGATAGTTGATGCAGTAAATAAAGGAATAACAACAGCAAGAATTGAAACGGATCCTGATGGATTTAGCCCGATAACAATTAGTAATTCTACTGAAACATATAGTATTATAACAAATATTTTAACAGTAGACTCCGGTGATCACTCTATAGGGTTAACGGTAATGACCGTAATTATTAACAAGAGTAACAAGACTTATACTTCGGTATCTAATCAACAAAGTTTACAAAATGCGGGCTCCGGTACAAAATACCTCTCCGACAATGGTCAATACAAAGCAATAACAACTAGTAGCGGAGCATTGCCACAAGAAACTCAGAATAACATTCTTGACGCCATTAATGCTATTAAGTTTACTGATAAGAGTAAAGCTACAGTTACAGCACAGGAATACAATAATATTATAGCTGCTTTTGATGGTAAGATAACCCCTAATAATGATAATATGTGGAATATCAGTTATGATAAAATGACTCCATCTAAATTTACAGCAACTGGTACAGAAGCACCCATATTCGGTGGATATTTAGTATTCGATGAGTTTAGCACTATCAGCCTGATTTCTTATTCTACATTTTACGATTACTATTATGCAATAATGGCTAATGCCAATGTAGGAGGCATAACGTTAGAGATAAAAAATGCAAGTAATAATTATACGCTTACCTATAAAAACAACACAGGAATACCTGTAACAGGTGGTAGCGGAGTATCTGAAATAGTATCATTATCTCAATCCGCTTACGATAGACTTACTGAGAAGAAAAATACTACACTTTATATAATAACAGGTTAACTATGACTAATAAAGATATTAAAAATGCATATATAGGTACTACCGAAGTAAAAGCTATGTACTTAGGTAGTACTAAAGTGTATCCAACGGGACCGAAAGGAGTATATATCCTTGATATAGATAACAAACTCTTTAAAAAGGATAAATGGGATATTGAAAATAATTCTAAAGCAATGGGTGTAGCTGTAATAACTGATAATTGTGCTTTTTGCGTTGATATTTTTGGGGCGCCGTCAGAATACCTTTTTACAAAACCTGGATACACAATTGACGAATACCCAAATATAGTTACTACACAAGATGAGCAAACTGCTTTAAAAGATTTTAACGGTAATACTAATACTAGTACGATGACAGATTGGGATACTGATAGAAAATATGACGCTATGCTTGAAGCATTTATTGAATGGCCAAATGGAGTAACTGAAGGTTATGTAGGAGCTTTAGGAGAATGGTCAGAATTATATCAATATATAACTGAGGTTAATGAATGCTTAACTTTGCTTGAAGGGAATAAAATTGACAACATTTATTGGACCTCTACTCTTGTGGATACAGAACTCGTTTGGGTTTTTGTGGGAAATATAGATTCTCCACATTTGTTTGGAGGGAAGATAGCTTATGCAGGGGATGCTTTAGCAATAAGAAGTTTTTATCCTATTGATTTATCTCAAGTAACAGTGGTTCAATAACCGCTATTAGGTATGTAATAGTGATTATTACTCTAAGCAACTTTTATAGTTATTTAACGTTTTAAATACACTATCAAAAGATAACACAACGCTAGCTAGATTTTCATAATTTAGTTAGCGTTTTCTATTTCAATATATCTCAAATATTACATCATGTTAGATAAATTACATAATTATTTTTTAGTAAGCCAAGGTGTTTCTACAATGAACTATTTTAAAGATTTAACCGGTGAAGGTATAACAAAGTTTATTGCTTGTGTTGGTGTCAGCCTACTAAATTGGTTGATGGGCACTTTTACACCTATCATTTTTGTATTACTATTACTAGGATTACTTATCATTACTGATGCTATACTTGGTTGTAAAGTATCAATCAAAAAGAATAGAAAATGTGAATCTAGACGTTTTTGGAAAACATTACGTAAGTTTGGTTGGTCTTGTGCTATTGTATGGTTTGCATCACGAATTGATGCTGATATATTAATATCATTTAATGCTCACCTATCAGAGCTTTTTGCAGGGCTTATTGCTGGAGTTGAGTTATGGTCTATAGTTGAAAACTTAAATACATTATACCCAGATGGTCCTTGGAGAATCCTAAGTAAAGTAATAAAGAGTAAAGGTGAAAAGTATCTTGATATAACCATAGATAAGGAAGACTTGCCAAAAGTTAAGCAACTGGTTAAAAAGATAAAATAGTGAATGTGTTGAGATATATTAAAATAGGTTTTGTTGCACTTACTGTCTTCTTAGGTTTAAATAATTATAGACTTAGTAATAAAGTAGATTACTTAGATAATAGATTAGCAGAAACTAAACATGCTTTACATTATTACGAAGGTAAACTTAATGATGCTGAGGATAATAATAAAGTCTTAATGCTTACTATAGACGATTTTAAAGAATCTAATGACAGTCTGGTGAAAGTAATAAGGAAACAAGCTAAAGAGCTTAAATTAAAAGATAAAGAGCTAAATACAGTATCTTCTACTGAAATAGTAATTAAAGATACCATACTACATAAAATAAAGGATCCTAATCCTGACTTTTTAGTAGAATTAAAACCAAATCAATTGACTACAATCAAAATAGAGAGAAAGGATAGTATATTAACACATATACTAGACATTAAGAATCGTCAAGATTTATATATAAGTGAACGTAAAGTATGGCGTAAGAAAGGCTTTTTCAGACGTTTGTTCACACTAAATTTTAAGAAAGATTTAATAAGAGATTATCAGATAATTAATACAAACCCTTTAATTAAAACAATTGAAACAAGGGTTATAACTATTTCAAAATAATTGCAAAATATTTCAATTTAGTATTAATCAATAAACAAATTGAAACTATGCAGAATGCTATTACTTCAGGATTTAACAACCTGTCTAGTGAAAACGCTACAAGATTCAATATCTTGGGTTCTAAAATTGACGCACAAACACAAATGATTAACGACAAGTAAAACTCAAATTGTAGATATGGTTAAGCAATCCTATAATGACTGTAAAGTTAAAAAGGAAAGCGTGTTAAAATACGATGAAGAGATGAGGAGATGTGAAGACATCTTAAAATTACTTAATACAACTCCGGACATAACAACCAATGTGACAAAAGATTTCAAAGAACTTGATGAATTAAAAGCTGAAGTGAAAGAGCTTAAGCAACTTTTACAAAATGTAACTACTGTTCGTCCAGAGGTTAAAATAGAAACCCCCTCATCTGAGGAGAAACAAATTGAAATCTAAAACACAAAGGTTGGCTATTTAGTCAACCTTTTTTATTTTAATATTATATGAGTACATACAATAATAAATACGATATATTAGGAAGTACGATTAAACCTAATCCTGCATCTGTTAAGTATTGGGCTGATTTAGCATCTAACCCGAATGGTGGTGATCTGAAATACTTTAATGGTAAAGATTGGGTTTACGTAAACAGTAAAGCCACTGGCGATATTACTGAATTGCAAGAAGATGTAAAACAGCTTCAAACAGACATTAAAAACAAAGTAGATAAAGTATCTGGTAAAGGTCTTTCTACTAATGATTATACTACTGCGGAAAAGAACAAGTTAGCAGGTATTGCAGCTAATGCAAATAATTATACATTACCTACTGCTTCTGATTCTACTCTGGGTGGTATTAAAACAGGTTTTGTATCTACTGATACTAAGAAGGCTGTTAAAGTACAAGATGGTAAAGCTTATGTAGAAATAGATTCTACTAACATTGAAATTAACGATATACCTAATGCTGAGAGTTTTTATTCTTATGGTGTATCTTGGCAAACGGGTTCATTGAATGCAACTTTAGCTAGAATTGGTAATTTAGATTTACATCGTTCTTTACCAATCCAGAATAAGATGAGAGGATGTACCTTAGCAGATAATGGTACAGTAAACCATTATTTCAAAGATGACTGGTCTGCTAATGAAGATGGTACACCTATTAAGAAAGATGGTAGCGATGGTATGGTAATGATTGAAATACCTGAATTCTATGTAAAATGCCAAAGTAAGAATGGTATAGATAGTATGAGTATTTCAGAATATGCATTAGATGGTTATACTCTAGTTAAAAAGCAATACGTATCTGCTTATGAAGCTACTGTAGATAGAACTAAATCTGATACTTTGAAATTAGCTTCTGTAGTAAATACTACTGCTAATTTTAGAGGTGGTAACAATGATGCATCAAAAGATGAAGCAGAGAATACTCAATTGGGTATGCCACTGACTGCTACTTCTAGGGCTAATTTTAGAAAATATGCTAGAAATAGAGCTACTGGTACTAAATGGAATATGTTAGATTTCTTTGCAACAAATACTATTTGGTTACTGTATACTATTGAATATGCTAGCTGGAATTCTCAATCAGCTTTTAATGCTAATTTAACAGATAATGGTTTTAAACAAGGTGGTTTAGGTAGTGGTGTTACAAATATTACTGGTAGTGATTGGAATACTTTTAATAATTATTATCCAATTATTCCTTGTGGTACTAGTGATGCTCTTGGAAATAAAACCGGTGAAGTTGAATATACTTTGCCTTCTACTTTTAAACCAGACAATGTAGTAAAAGTAAAAGTACCTAGATATAGAGGTATAGAAAATCCATTCGGACACCTTTGGAAGAATGTTGACGGTGTTATTTTTGATATTAAATCTGATGCAGATGGTGGTACTAGTACTATATACTTAGCAAAAACCGAAGCTGATTATGGTGACACTGTTACCGAAGGTTTTAGTGAATTAGGACAATTACCTAGAAAAAACGGTTTTGTCTCTGATACTTACTTGGGTACATTCATCCCATCAGAAGCAACAGGAGCTAGTTCTAATACAGGTAGATGCGATAACTTTGAAACCAATGTAAATAGTTCTTCTTTAAGAACTTTATACTACGGCAGTCATGCTCGTTACGGCACTGCTGCCGGTCTCGGTTATTGTAATTCGGCTAATACGGTCGGTTATACGTCTGCTCCTTGCGGCTCTCGTCTAGTATATAGACCATAAATATTTATAGGTTGATGTCAAGTAAAAAACAGCAGTAATGCTAATAACAGCACTAATGCCAGTCTCAGTTATTGTAATTCGAATAATACAGTCAGTAATACGAATGCTAATTACAGCTCACTTAAAATTTCTTTTTGTTTTGACATGACCTTGGCTCTTGCCAAAAAACAAATAATAAAATCAGCGGTGTTAGTAGTTTCGGCGAACGCTCCTCTTATCACAATTTTAATGAAAAGAATTTCCAATATATTTGAAGGTATAACAAATTATAACAACATCTTGTATGCAGATGAGAAAGCCCGTAAAGGGAAATTACACTCATATGGTGTTAAGCATCACGATAGAAATCGTGAACGTAATCTTCATAAGCTACAGGATGCCTTAACAAATTTAACTTACAAAACTTCAGAATATAGTTTATTCACAATTCATGAACCAAAAGAAAAATTAATATATAGATTACCATACTTTCCAGATCGTATAGCTCATCATACACTTATGAACTATTTAGAGCCTATATGGGAGAAGATATTTATTGCACACACTTATGCTTGTAGAAAGAATAAAGGTATTCACAAAGCAGCACAAGATATAAAGAAAGTACTGAGGAAAGATGTAGTTAATACTCAATATTGTTTAAAATTAGATATTAAGAAATTCTATCCTTCTATAGACCATGAGATTCTTAAGTCTATAGTAAGAAGAAAAATAAAAGATACTAAAGTATTAAAATTATTAGATGAAATAATTGATTCAGCACCAGGAGTACCTATTGGTAATTACTTATCACAGTACTTTGCTAATCTATATCTAGCTTACTTTGATCATTGGATTAAAGAATGTAAGAAAATAAAATACTATTTCAGATATGCTGATGATATAGTAATCTTTAGTAAAAATAAAGAGAGTTTACACACTTTAATCAAAGATATAATAGAATATTTAAATATCAATTTAAAACTAACAGTAAAGAGCAACTATCAAGTATTTCCTTTAGATTCAAGAGGATTAGACTTTGTAGGATATAAATTCTATCATACTCATACATTACTTAGGAAAAGTATCAAACATAGGATGTGTAAATGTTTATCTAGGTTATACAATAAGACGTATAGTAATTCATATGCTAGACGTAAAGTATGTTCTTACTTCGGTTGGTTGAAGTTTTGTAATTCTATCAATTTTTGTAAAAAGTTAGTATTAAGGGTTTGTAAGAAATATAATCTAACAACGCCTGAAATATTTGTACCTAAGAAAGATATTATATCAAATGTCTTAAATAGGAGATTAAAGTTTATAGATTATAAAATCTATAATAAA
>ULSO01084143.1_pt1 | contig 21294 bp, 17 predicted proteins | sample 1956701 | NCBI WGS metagenome assembly ULSO01 (sample SAMEA4835708, study PRJEB28245) | human gut metagenome | biome: gut microbiome; material: fecal sample | place: Denmark | collected 2008 | reverse complement strand
AGCTTTGTGCCGCCTTGAACGATGTATTTGATCAAAATGTAGTCCCTCTTTGGTAGCGTCAGTTGACACTAAGAGTGTTTGCAGAAACGCGTTATGTTAACAGAGCCAAATTCGGCCGCTTCTAGAATAGCACACCACGGCAGGAATGTAAAGGAAAATGACAATTCAGCAACAGAAAATCTTCAGATTTTCTTCATAATTCGACAAGTTTGGACAGCAGGATTATTTTTCCGCCGTGATTTCGCGCGTAATGCCGTTGATAAAGAAGCTTCCGGCGTCCGTCTCGACCAGCCAGACCGGCACAAAGCGGATACCGGTACCCGCCTGATCCGACGGCAGATAGCCCTGCGTGAGCGATGTCACCGTGCTTCCGACCCAGCCGAGCGCGTCGCGCCGTGCCAGCAGCTGCGCCAGCGCATCAGCGGCGGAAATGGCCTCCTGCTCTGATACGCGCGTGATGGAACTGCCGCCGGTGTAAAACGTGCCCTCGACCGCCGTGAGATGCTCGTCCATATAGGTCAGCTCCAGAAGACTGCCGAGCACAGGGACGCCGAGCAGCGTCTGTGAGGCGCAGATACGCACAGCGCCGCTTTCTGCCTGCTCGCGTGTGAGCGACTGGTATTGAAAATCCATGGCGTGCAGCAGCTTCTCTGCGGCTTTTTCCGGATTTCGCACCCGGCTGCCGCCGGTCAGCGACGCGGAAAAGCCGCCTGTGCGTGTAATGTGGAGCGTTCCAAGATCGGATTCATAGGTGCTTTCAAAGCCGGACGCACCTGCGGGCGCGGTCTTTGCACCCAGAAGCGCCTGCGCAGCCGTTTGTGCGCCGTCCTCGGAGAGTTCGACAATATAGAGCGTGGGACTGCGCGGCAGTTCGTCCAGATCAATGGAAAGGTCATAGCCCTCGTAAAGTGTCTTGAGTTCCTGCAGCATCTGCCGCTGTTCATGCGTCTGTGCAAGCCGGTTCGGCACGACAATGCAGAGAAGCCCCAGCGCGCAGAGCGTCAAGACAAGAAGAATCAGATTTTTCATGCGCGAAGCGCTCATAGCGGCTCCTCCTGATGGAAAATTTGAGTCAGTGGTGCGATGGATACGGCGGAAAGCAGCTGTTCTAAAGAGGTCTTCGGCGAATCTGTATGGATTTACCCACTTGTTTGTAGGGGCCGATGCCCACATCGGCCCGCTGGGAAATTGCGAATTCGCCTAAGATTCCCGCAGAAACGGTGCGTTCTGCCGGGTCGATGCGGGCATCGACCCCTACGATTAACAGCGAAAAGCCTACGGATTCGCATCGGACTATCGCTTTTCGCAATTACCTGCTGCGACCTCTCAGGCGCTCCCGCGCCAGTGCATCGTGGGCAGGTACATATCAAGCTTACTCCGTCTCCCAACCGGCGGTGAGTTCTCCTCCGGTGCCTTCTGCGTACAGAAGGCGGAGCGTTTCGCCCTTCGGCAGACACGCCGCCGCCTGTGCAGCGGGCAGAAGCGCCGCGGGTGTTGATGTGGCTGTGTAGCTGCGGTACAGAACGGAGGCGCGTGTGATCTGCGTGCCGTCGAAGCGAATCTCGATTCCGCCGCCGCGCGGCGCAATCTCGACGCCGGACAGATAATAGCCGAAGGTACACACGGCGCTCTGGCCGTCTTCAGAATAGCTTTGCAGATAGACCCGCGCCTCGCCGTAGCTGTCGCCGGTCAGGCGGCTGAGAAGACTGCGCGCAGCCTCAATGCGGCCCAGCGCGTCGGCGGACGCGCTCTGGAAACGGTCGTCTGATTGGAGAATCTGCAGGTCGATTCGGCCCTGCGCGCTTACGCGCAGGTGCAGGCCGGTTTCAGTAAAGGACGTCGTGCCGTCGTTTCCGACGAATCGCGCGTCACCGTAGGGATTGATGCCAATTTGGGTTGCGAGAGCGGAAATGAATCTGGCGTCGCACGGGTTCGTGCCGAGGCCCGTGCAGACGGCGGCGCTCGACGCGCTGATAAGCGAGAGCGGATCAAGCGCGCTGTAAGGTGCAGCGTCCGATTCAAAGGCGAAAAAGCTGCCGTCCGGAACGGCGGCGGAGAGTTCGGCGGCAAGCGTCTCGGCGGAAAGCGCCGTTTGTGCGCGGTAGCAGCTGCCGCCCAGCAGATACAGTTCAACTGTCTCACCATTCAGCGCCAGCAGGTACCACTGCGCGTCCGCACCCTCCGGTGCGCGCACGTTCAGCCACGCGCCGAGCACAGCGGGTGAGATGGTTCCCGGAAAGCAGAAGGCTGCGCCGGGGCCGCGCAGCGCGGCATAAAATGCCGATTCAGTGCACGCCTGCGGCGTTTCGGCGCTCTCGAGCGCCTGTGCAAGTAACCCGCCGTACTGACCGTAAAGCGTGTCAAGAGCGGCAAAGTCATACTGTGCGCTTTGACGGCCTGCCTCAGTGCTCAGCGTGACGGCGATGGGCTGCGCCGCGCCGATGAACGCGCTGCCGGTGGCGGGCGCAGTGTAGGTCAGTTCTGCCTCGTTCAGGCCGAACAGACCCGCAAACGGGCGCAGCGCACTCGCCAGCCACTTGGTCTGCGTGAGCGTTTTCGTCGGCAGACACATGATCGCAAGCGTCACGTTGACCAGCACGAGAAACACAATCAGAATATCCTTCCCAATCTCCAGCAGCCGGCGGCCATGCCCGGCGGGGCCGGGTCTTCGTTCCTGCTTCATGCCTGTGCCTCCGCGGCGGGCATGGTGATGAGAACCGAGGTGCCCTTGCCATATTCGGATGAAATTTCGATGCGGCCCTTGTGCTGGTTCAGAATCTCCTGCGCGATGGAAAGGCCCAGGCCTGTGCCGCCGGACTCGCGCGAACGCGCCTTGTCCACACGGTAGAACCGGTCGAACAGACGCGGCAGATCCTTTTCCGGGATGCCGATGCCGTTGTCGGTCACGCGGACAAAGACATTTTTGCCGCTCGTGCCGACGAGCATGTCAATTTTGCCGCCGTCGGGCGTATACTTGACGGCGTTGGAGACGATGTTTGTGATGACCTGCTCGATGCGCTCCCGGTCGCCGTTGACGTCGGGAATGTCCCCCTCGCAGGTGAGCGTCATGGTGTGGTGGTGGTTCTGTTCGGCATTCAGCTTCGCCGCGTCGTAGACATTCTGCACGGCTTTGAGGAACGGGAAGCGGGAGATATTCATCTCCATCTTGCCGTAGTCGATCTTGCTGAGCGTGAGCAGATCCTGCACGATACGGGTCATGCGGTCGGCCTCGCTGATGATGACGTTCATGAAGTTTGCGCGCAGTTCCGGCGGCAGTTCGTCGCCGGTATCGACGATCGTTTCAGCGTAGGATTTGATGTTGGTCAGAGGTGTGCGCAGTTCGTGCGAGACGTTGGCGACGAATTCGCGCTTGAGTTGTTCGCTCCTGCGCTGCTCGGTGACATCGTGAATGACAACGAGGACGCCGCCCTGTGCATGGTCGGACGAGAACGGCGCCATGAACAGTTCCAGTTCACGCTCGCCGACGGTTTTCTGCGTTTCGATATACTGCGGTCTGCGCAGCGTCAGGAGCGTGTCGAGTTCCGCCTCCTTCGAGAAAATTTCGTCGAAGGTTGTCTGACCGGACAGATTCTGCGCCAGCATCTGCGTGGCGGCAGGATTATAGTGAATGACGGTTCCGGAGGTGTTGAACGCGACGACGCCGTCCGTCATGTGCAGGAACAGCGTGGAAAGCTTGTTGCGCTCGTTCTCCGCCTCGGAGATCGTATCCTGCAGAACCTTTGCCATGTGGTTGAAGTTCTGGGTCAAGTCGCCGATCTCGTCGCGGCTGTCTACCGTGACGCGGTTTGCAAAGTCCCCTGCCGCGACGCGTTTCGTCCCGACGGTCAGCGCACGGATAGGCGTAATCAGAATCTGCGACAGCAGGAAGGACAAAATCACACAGATCACCAGGCCCAGCGCCAGCGCGCGCAGGATGATGATCAGCAGTTCGCTCGTCAACGCATCGACTGTGGCGCGGTTGTCGCGGATGTAGGCGATATACTGCGCGCCGTCCGATTCGACGGGGACGGCCAGATCCATATAGTTGTTCGTGACCGAACTGCTCTGCCCAACCGAGCCGTTCATGGCGGACAGAATGTTCTGCGTCATAACGACGGTAGTGCGCTGATTGGAACTGTCAAGCACGGAGCCGTTCTGGTCGAGAATGTAGACGTTGCGGCCCGTAATATCGATGCCGAGTCCGGCCTGCGCCATGAGAAGCTCCTTCATCTGCGCGGGCGCGTTGTCCTCCGCCGAAAGCCTTTGCAGCTGGCTGATGAATTCCGGGGTAAACGTGCCCTCCATCTGCTCATAGAACTGGGACACATAGAAATTGCCGACGCCGCTCATCAAAAACGCGCCAGTCGTCAGCATCAGGGCCAAAATCAGGATCACCATGATCATGACCATCTTCATGCGCAGGGACCGCATGGCCGCCCCTCCTTTCTCGCGCGGGAAACCGATTCCTTATCCCGCGAAATAATAGCCGACGCCGCGCCGGGTCAGGATATATTGGGGCTTGCCGGGATCGTCTTCGATCTTTTCACGAAGCCGCCGCACCGTCACATCGACCGTGCGCATATCCCCGTAATAGTCATAATTCCACACCCGCTGCATGAGATCTTCCCGGGAGAAGACCTTTCCGCGTTCGCGGATAAGATAGGAGAGAAGGTCGTATTCCTTCTGTGTCAGATCGACCGGCGCACCGTTTTTCGTCACCTGATAGGTTTCGGGGTTTAGGCACAGGCCATTTGCCTCAACGGTATTTGCCGTGCCGGAGGCCTGCGCGGAAGCGTATTCCATGCTGCGGCGGCGGATATTCGCCTTGACGCGGGCCATGAGCTCCTTCATGGAAAAGGGCTTGGTCATATAGTCGTCCGCGCCGGTCTCGAGTCCGAAGACCTTGTCCATTTCCTCCTCACGGGCCGTGAGCATGATGATGGGCGTGGTGCGGTTTTCGCCGCGGAGCGTTTTGCAGATGTCAAAGCCGCTCATTTTCGGCAGCATGACGTCCAATAAGATCAGATCCGGGTCCTTTGTCTGCGCAAGCAGCAGACCCGTCTCGCCGTCGAGCGCCTCGAGCGTTTCATAGCCCTCGCGCTTGAGATTGAATTTCAGGATCTCCACGATTGCGCGTTCATCCTCTACGATCAGGACTGTCTTTGCCATAGTGTATCCTCCTGTTTCTTAAACCGGGCGGCGAAGCGCCTTCGGATAGTGATTTTTGAGTTGGTTTCCGTCGCCCTTTGCCCAGCCGAGCGAAAGACCGTCAGCCTGTACAAGCGTCCAGCCGCGCCTGCCGGACGGCAGCACGTCGCCGGAAAGATACCGGGCGAGCAGCGGGTCGGCTTCCTCGAACGAGACGCTGTTTTCCAGCGTCTGCAGCCACAGCGCCCACGCGTGTGCGGGTTCAAAGCGGTTTTTCAAAACTGCGCCGAGTTCCAGTCCCGCGCGCAGCACCCGCAGCCCCTTTACCTCCGGCAGTTCCTGCGGGACGAGATAGCACACGTCCCCGAACCGCAGCAGCTTCCCCTCCGGCAGTGCAGCGCCGGTCTGGCCGCGGAATGCCGCAAGTTCCGGCGGGCATTTGGCCGCGGGTTCCGGTGAAAGCGCCGCAGGCGCTTCGTCTCCCGTCCTGCGGAGCACGGCGGCATAATGCCCCTCGCCCAAGAGTCTGTGCGGCCAGAGCCGGAACGTATGCTCCAGTCCCGGCGCGGGGGTTGACACCCAGTCGGGCCTGCCGGGGGAAAAGAACGGTACATCGAGTTTTTCCACAGAAAAATCGGGATTCTTCCACAAAAACTCGGAGATCACACCTTCGTTTTCCACAGGTGAGAATGTGCATGTGGAATAAACCAGACGGCCGCCGGGGCGGAGCATGCCTGCCGCCGAGGCCAGAATTTCCAGCTGCCGGTTGGCACAGATGGCGTTTGTGTCCTCCGTCCAGTCAGTGACGGCGGCCTCTTCCTTGCGGAACATGCCTTCGCCGGAGCATGGCGCGTCAACAAGAATTTTATCAAAATACCCCGCGAAGCGCTCCGTCAGTTTTTTCGGGTGCTCGTTTAAAACCAGCGCGTTGGAAATGCCCAGCCGTTCCATGTTTCCGGATAGGATTTTTGCGCGTTTGGCGTTAATCTCATTGCAGACCAGAAGCCCCTTCCCCAGCAGCTTGCCTGCCAGCTGTGTCGATTTCCCGCCGGGGGCTGCGCATAGGTCGAGCACGCGCTCGCCCGGCTGCGGGTCTAAAAGTTCCGCCGGGGCCATGGCGCTCGGCTCCTGCAAATAATAAAGCCCCGCCGCGTGATACGGCGATAAACCGGGCCGGGAGGCTGCGTCATAGTAAAACCCCGTCGGGCACCATGGCACGGGAGCGAGCGAAAAGCGGGACAGATCTCCCGTAAAGCCGGCTTTCAGCGGATTTTTCCGCAGACCGGTGCAGAGCGGCCGGTCGAAGGACGCGAGAAAGTCCCCATATTCGCTTCCCAAAAGCGCGCGCATCCGCGCAGCAAAGCCCTCCGGCAGCATCGCAGGTGCCTCCTCCCCAATTTACATAGTTATCAATATTATAGTGCATTTCCCCGGAAAAGGCAATGCCGTCGATTTCAGCTTCTATACAGCGGACAGCGGTTCAAACCGGCCCGCAGCCTTAGCAGCTAACGCCGGAAAACGTGCAGTGCAGAACAGACAAAGAGTTTTTTGCAAAAAACAGACAGAATGAACAAAATAACTTTGATTTATGCAGCAATTTATAGTATACTGAATACAATGGTTTCCGTCCTCGCAAGCGCGGGCCATAAAAACGGAAGGAGGGCGAAAAACTTGGAAACGAATTACGCGATTGAGATGTTGAACATCACAAAACGTTTCCCCGGAATCATCGCCAACGACAACATTACCCTGAAGCTGAAAAAGGGAGAAATTCATGCCCTGCTCGGCGAAAACGGCGCGGGCAAATCGACGCTCATGAGCGTCCTGTTCGGTTTGTACCAGCCGGAGGAGGGCGAGATCCACAAGGACGGCCGCAAGGTCGAGATCCGCGACCCGAACGACGCAAACGAACTCGGCATCGGCATGGTGCATCAGCACTTCAAGCTGGTCGAGTGCTTCTCTGTCCTCGACAACATCATTCTCGGCGTTGAGCCGAACAAAATGGGCTTCCTGCAGAAGCAGGACGCGCGCAAAAAGGTTCTCGCGCTGTCTGAGAAATACGGTCTGCACGTCGATCCCGATGCAATCATTGAGGATATCACCGTCGGTATGCAGCAGCGCACCGAAATTCTCAAAATGCTCTACCGCGACAACGAGATCCTGATCTTCGACGAGCCGACGGCCGTTCTGACGCCGCAGGAAATCGAGGAACTCATGCAGATCATGAAAAACCTCGCGGCCGAGGGCAAGAGCATCCTCTTTATCTCCCACAAGCTGAACGAGATCATGGAGGTCTCCGACCGCGTCACCGTTCTGCGCAAGGGTAAGTGCATCGGCACGGTCGAAACTGCGCATACCACGGCGGAGGAACTGTCCGCTATGATGGTCGGCAGAAACGTCAATTTCCATGTCGAAAAGGGCCCGCTTAAGACGGGCAGCGAGGTTCTGTCCGTCGAGCATCTGACGGTCGCCTCCAAGGTTCACAAGAACAATGCCGTCAAGGACGTGTCGTTCCGCGTCCGCGCGGGCGAGATCGTCTGCATCGCCGGTATCGACGGCAACGGCCAGACGGAACTTGTTTATGCCTTGACCGGACTGGAGCCTGCCGTGAGCGGCAAGATCACACTCGAGGGCAAGGACATCACCCACGCATCCATCCGCCAGCGCAGTCTCATGGGCATGAGCCACATCCCCGAGGACCGCCACAAGCACGGGCTTGTGCTCGACTATACGCTTGAGGACAACATGGTGCTTCAGCGCTATTTTGAGCCCGAATTTACCGACAAGGCCGGCTTCCTGCGCCGCAAGAACATCCGCGCCTATGCCGAGGGCCTGATTGAGCAGTACGACGTGCGCGCAGGTCAGGGCCCGGTGACACCGGCGCGCAGCATGTCCGGCGGCAACCAGCAGAAGGCCATTGTCGCCCGTGAGATCGACAAGCATCCCGAACTGCTCGTCGCGGTTCAGCCCACCCGCGGTCTGGATGTCGGCGCCATTGAGTACATCCACAAGCAGCTTGTTGCCCAGCGCGACGCGGGCAAGGCCGTGCTGCTTGTCTCGCTGGAACTGGACGAGGTCATGGACGTGCCGGATCGCATTCTCGTCATGTACGAGGGCGAGATCGTCGGCGAACTCGATCCAAAGTCCACCACGCAGGAGGAACTTGGCCTCTACATGGCTGGCGCCAAGAGAGATGAGGTGAAAGCATGAAAAAGAATCTTCTGAAAAACAGCGCCGTACAGACGCTGGTCGCGTCGCTGATCTGCATCGTGCTGGGCCTGTTCCTCGGCTATCTTGTTCTGCTGCTGATCAACCCCGTTGGTGCGGGCGACGCAATTCTGACCGTTATCAAGAACTTCTGGACGTACAACCGGCAGGCCTCGCAGGTCAAGTATCTGGGCAATACGCTCGTCAAGACGGCGCCGCTTCTGATGTGCGCGCTGTCGATCCTGTTCTCCTATAAGGTCGGCCTGTTCAATATCGGCGCTGCCGGTCAATACTGCATCGGCGCGGCGCTGAGCCTGTACGCAGCGCTGGGCCTTGGCTGGAGCTGGCTGCCGTGCATGCTGCTCGCCATTCTCGGCGGCGCGCTGCTGGCCGGTATTTCGGGCCTGCTCAAGTCCTACTGCAACGTCAACGAGGTCATTTCCGGCATCATGCTCAACTGGATCGTGCTGTATCTGACCAATATGCTTCTTACGCTTGTCAAAGAGGACGCCAGCCCCTATACTAAGGTTCTGGCCAACACCAACGCCTCTGCGGTGCTGCCGTCGCTCGGCCTCGGCGCGCTGTTCAACAAAAACCAGTATGTCGGCCTTGCAATCCCGCTGGCTGTCGTGATGGCAATCGTTGTGTGGATCGTGCTCGACAAAACGAAGTTCGGCTACGAACTCAAGGCCACGGGCCTCAACAAAAATGCTGCGAAATACTGCGGCATGGCGGAAAAGCGAAACATCATCCTGAGCCTGATGATCTCCGGTGCACTGGCCGGTCTTGGCGCGGCGATGCTGTACCTGACCAGCTATGAGCAGTGGCAATGCTCTTCCTCTTCCGTTCCGGCCATGGGCTTCAACGGCATCGCAGCTGCCTTCCTTGGCGGCCTGAACCCCATCGGCTCGATCTTCGCCTCGTTCTTTATCCAGCATATCACCGCAGGCGGTGCGTATGTCGATAAGAGCATGTACTGCGCGCAGATCTCCGATCTGATCTCTGCACTGATCATTTACCTGTGCGGCTTTGTGCTGTTCATGAAGAGCGCGATGAATACCATCGCCGCCCGCCGGGAGGAAAAGGCCATTGCAAAGGCCAAAGCCCTGGCGGAAGCCAAGAAAGGAGGCGAGGCGGAATGATCCTGCTGCTTCAGTATACGCTGATTTTCGCGTCGGTCCTGATCCTGGTCGCCCTCGGCGGCTGCTTCGCAGAGCATTCCGGCGTCATTAACCTCGGTCTCGAAGGCATTATGATCATGGGTGCGCTCGGCGGCGCGCTGACGATGCGCTATGTACCGAATACAGCCCCGGCGATTGTGATGCTTCTCGCGGTCATCGTTGTCTCAGCGCTGGTCGGCATGGTGTATTCCTGCCTGCTTGCTGTGGCGAGCATCAACTTCAAGGCCGACCAGACCCTCGTCGGCACGGCGCTGAACCTGCTCGGCACCGCCGGCGCAACCGTTATCGTCAAGGCCATCAACACCGCTGCCAACCCCGACGATGTTTCGTCCATCGTGCAGTACGGCGGCGCAAAGAGTGCGCTGCTGGTATCCATCGGCTCGTTTGAATTCAACTGGTTCATGCTCGTGGCGTTTATTGCGCTCGTGTTTGCCTATGTGACGCTGTACAAGACCCGCTTCGGCCTGCGCCTGATGGCCTGCGGCGAGCACCCGCAGGCAGCTGCCAGCGTCGGCATCAACGTCTATAAGATGCGCTGGGCAGGCGTGCTGATTTCGGGCGTTCTCGGCGGCATCGGCGGTATCGTCTTCATTACCGCGGGTGTTTCGGAGTGGCGGTTTGAATACGGCGTGGCGGGCTTCGGCTTCCTGTCCCTCGCCGTTATGATCTTCGGCCAGTGGAAGCCGCAGCGTATTGCGCTGGCCGCGCTGCTGTTCGGCTTCTTCCGTGCACTCGGCAATGTCTACACGGGCTTCAGCTTCCTCAAGGCGCTGAACTTGCCGAGTTCTCTGTACAACATGCTGCCGTATATCATTTCGCTCATTGTGCTTGCCTTTACGTCCAAGAATTCCCGCGCGCCGAAGGCCGAGGGTATTCCCTACGACAAGGGCATGCGCTAAGCTGCATTCGTTCTCTGCCTCCGGCAAGTTCATACGGACTTGCCGGAGCCTTCATTTCAAGCACATCAAACTCAGGAGGATTTTGTTCTCATGCGAATGGTTGATCTCATTGAAAAAAAGCGGGACGGCGGGATTCTGACCGACGACGAGATCCGCTTTATCATCCAGGGCTTTACCGACGGCTCCATCCCCGATTACCAGATGTCCGCCTTTGCCATGACGGTGTTCTACAAGGGTATGACCGATCACGAAACCGCCGTCCTGACGGACGCGATGATGCGTTCGGGCGACACAGTGGATTTGAGCCGGTTCGGCGATAAATCCGTTGACAAGCATTCCACCGGCGGCGTCGGCGATAAGACGACGCTGATCGTTGCACCGATTGTCTCGAGTCTCGGCGGCAAGATGGCCAAGATGTCCGGCCGCGGCCTCGGCCATACGGGCGGTACGGTCGATAAGCTGGAATCCATCCCCGGTTATCAGACGACGCTTTCGGCAGAGGCCTTCATGCAGCAGGTCGAGGACGTCGGCGTAGCCGTCATCGGCCAGTCCGGCAATCTGACGCCCGCCGATAAAAAACTCTACGCGCTGCGTGACGTGACCGCGACAATCGATTCTCTGCCGCTCATCACGTCGTCCATCATGTCCAAAAAGCTGGCCGCAGGCGCGCATTCCATCGTGCTGGATGTCAAGATCGGCTCCGGCGCGTTTATGAAGACGCTTGAAGACGGACAGAAACTGGCAGAGAGCATGGTGCGCATCGGCAAGGCCTGCGGCCGGAACGTCGTGGCAGTCATGTCCAACATGGATATTCCGCTCGGCTTCTATATCGGCAATGCGCTCGAGGTGCGCGAGGCGGTTGAGGTCCTGCGCGGCCATGGCTGCCCGGACCTGACCGGCGTGTGCATTACACTGGCGGCCAATATGCTGCACCTGTGCAACGGCTGGCCCATTGAAGAGGCCACGAAGCAGGCGGAAGAAGCCATTAACTCCGGCAAGGCCTTTGAGCAGATGAAGCGCTGGATCGCCGCACAGGGCGGCGATGCGCGGGTGCTGGACGACGTGAGCCTGCTGCCGCAGGCGTCGGTGCAGTACGAACTCAAAGCGCCGCAGACGGGCTATATCCACCATATGGACGCGCAGAAGATCGGCGAAAGTTCTGCCATTCTCGGCGCGGGCCGCAAGACGAAGGACGACGCCATTGACTTCGCTGCCGGTATCGTCCTGAAGGAAAAGACCGGCGCAAAGGTCGAGCAGGGCCAGACGCTGGCTGTTCTGCACACGAACCGGCCTGAGACGATTGCCGACGCCGAACGCGTCTTTTTGGAAGCCATCCGCTGGGGAACCGACGCGCCCGAGGCACAGCCGCTGATCTACGGGATTGTAAAGTAAAAAGAGGAGAGAAAGAGATATGTCAGATGTGATCGTCATCGGTGTTGCCGGCGGAACCGGCAGCGGAAAAACCACGCTCGTCAAGGCTCTGATGAACCGCTTCGGCGACAATATCAGCGTCCTCAGCCACGACAATTATTACAAGCGGCACGACGAGATGAGCTATGAGGAGCGAACCCACCTCAATTACGACTGCCCGGACGCGTTCGACACCGATATGATGATCGAGCATCTGCGCATGCTCAAAAACGGTCAAGCCATCGACTGCCCGACGTATGACTATACCATCCACAACCGCGCCGACGGGGTTCTGCACATCGAGCCGCGCAAGGTCATCGTGGTGGAAGGCATTATGATCTTCGTCGAGAAGGCGCTGTGTGATGAGATGAACATCCGCATCTTTGTTGACGCCGATGCTGACGTGCGCCTGTGCCGCCGCATCCGCCGCGACGTGAAAAAACGCGGACGCAGCATCGATTCCGTCATTGACCAGTATCTGACCACCGTCAAGCCCATGCACGAGCTCTATGTTGAGCCGAGCAAGAAAAATGCGAATCTTATCGTCCCGGAGGGCGGCAAAAACCTGATCGCGCTCGAGATGATCATCAACCGCATCCAGCGGCACATCGACGGAAACGCGGAATAAAAAACTGCCCGGAACTGCCGGCTGACAGTTCCGGGCACACTTTATCATGACGCGCCTGCCGCTGAAAAAACGCGCCTCGCACAGCGGAAACTGGGTCTGCCGTGCGGGGCGCGTTCGGTTTTGATTTGCTTTGCTTTTACTTAGACGAGGTCGGGTCGTAGTTGCGGCCAAATTTGAGGTCTTCAAACTTGATCGTCGCGCTTTCCGGGTGCATGGGGCGCGAGGCGGACTTAGCCGGCGCGGGTGCGGGTGCGGGGGCAGGCTTCGCCTCAGGTTCACTGCCGATCAGCTTTTCCAGATTATCGGAGATCTCTGTTGCGATTTTCTCCGCATCTTCGCTGGGAACGGGCGCGGTCACAGGTTCCGTCCGGTCGGCCTGCCAATCATAGGGACGTTCGTGGGCTGGTTCGGGCTGCGCGGGGGCGGACTCCTTCGTCAGATCCCGGGTCTTGAGCGTCTCAAGCAGGCCCAGATGGCCCTGAATATCGCGCTCGACCACAGAGATGAAATTCAGCGCGGTCTGCTTGGCGTAATCGAGCCGCTCCTGCTCGGCGTGGATCTGCTGGTTCAGCTGCGCAAGCTGCACGTTTGCGGCGTTGACCTGCGCGTTGGCCTGTGCATTTACCTCTGCGTTCTGCAGCATCGCGGCGCAGCGCGCCTGCGTTTCCTTGAGCATCTGTGCACTTCTGGCCTCCGCGTCAGCTGTGGCTGTAGACTGCTTCGTCTCCTGCGCGCGGTATTCCTCCAGCTTTTCAACCAAAATCTTCATCTTGGCCTTGAGCACGGAATTTTCCTTGTAGAGCGTAATATAATCTTCCGTCAGCGGCTCGAGAAAATCATCGACTTGCTGCATGTCATAGCCGCCAAAGACGGCCTTGGAGAAGGTTTGCTCCTGAATTTCCTGCGGTGTGAACATGGAAGCTGCCTCCCTGTGTAAATTAGAGATAGACGCCGTTGTTTTCCAACTCGTCGATGAGGTCGCCGACGATATCGACGTTGTACGGCGTGATAATGTAGGTGCTGATGGCGATCTTCTTGATCTTGCCGTCAAGTGCATAGGCGCAGCCGGACAGGAAATCGACCAGACGGCGTGCGACATCCTTGTTGGTGGATTCCAGATTCAGAACGACTGCATGCTTGCTGCGCAGATGCTCCGCAATGTCGGATACGTTGTCAAAACGCTCCGGTTTGACGAGCACAACCTGCATCTGGGCCGTGGTGTGAATGTTTACGACCTTGCCGTTCGATGTGCCTGCGTTGTTTCCGCCGAGCGTGCGGCGGCCCGCAGAAGAGGTGCTGCCGGTCGCGGAGAAATCGTCGCTGTCCAGATCGAAGCTGGTGTTATAAGAGGGCTTCGGCGCCGAGGACGAGCGGGAGGGTCTGCTGGGGCGGGCGTCGTCGTCGAATTCATCAAAATCGTCGTCGTCTTCTGTATACGGCTTCGTGAGCTTCTTCAGGTCATCCATAAATCCCATTGTAGTGTATCCTCCAGAATTGCTATTCTATGTAATTGGGTCGTGTCGGTCAGACGTTATAATTCCGCTTGCCGAAGATCGCGGTGCCGATGCGCACCATGGTCGAGCCTTCAGCGATAGCGTCGGTAAAATCGTCGCTCATGCCCATCGACAGGCATTCCATGGACACATTATCGTATTTTTTCGCCCTTATGTCAACAAAAAGATTGCGCATTTCGGCAAAATATCTGCAATTTTCACCTGGAAATTCGCTCACGGGCGGAATTGCCATCAGTCCCTTGAGCGCCACATGCGGAAAATCCGCCATGCGGGCGGCAAGTGCAGCGGCTTCGGCCGGCGTAAACCCGGATTTGCTTTCCTCTGCACCGATGTTGACCTCGAAGAGAATGTTCTGCACAACGCCCACTTTTTCCGCCTGCTTTTCGATGCACTCCAGCAATTCCGGCCGGTCAACAGACTCGATGAGATCGACCACGCCGACGAGATACTTGACCTTATTGGTCTGCAGATGGCCGATGAAATGCAGGGGCTTTCCCGTGTACGCGCCCAGCGGGCGCTTGGCCTGAATTTCCTGCACGCGGTTTTCGCCGCAGCAATCGACGCCTGCGGCGACTGCCTCCTTGACGCGGTCGGCGTCGTTCATCTTCGTCGCGGCGCAGAGCAGAATTTCAGACGGGTCGCGCCCGGCCTTTTTTGCGGCATCGGCCATTTGCGCACGGATATTCGCAATATTTTCAGCAATCGTAGACATATCAGTTGACGACCTTTCCATCGTATAGATTTTTCGCGTTGATAATCAACTCGTCACCCGGCCAAAGATTGTTGGTCGAACTGGTGTCGAGTGTGACGACGTAGCTTTCGCCGGTATCGTGGAGGATGGTGATAGGCTTCCACTTGGCGAGTGTTCCTTCGAGGATATACACGCCCGTCTGACCATTTTCGACACGGACGGCGGATTTCGGGACGCGCAGCCCGGAATAGGACGTGAAGACGATCTCCGCCGACTGCTGCCGCAGCAGCGTCACGTTCTGCAGCGCCCGGTCGGACGACAGCACCAGCAGCCGGGAACCCGCCTCGTTGCCGCCGAGGCGCGCCACGCGCATGGTGACCGGCTGGTAATAATCGCGGGCGAACGTCAGCGTAGCGCGGTCGCCCTCCTCCACGCCGGAAAGTTCGCTTGCGGGCACGACGCAGGCATAGTACCACGTTGCAGACGTGACGAGCCTGCCGATGGCGTTGGCATCCGTTTCGTCCGGCTGGACGGACTCAAATTCTGCGACAGTCATTTCCATCAGCCGTTCCGGCGTCAGTACGGATTCATAGCCGTCAACAGCGGCAGAAAAGGTTCCGGCCTTGCCTGCAAGGATGGCGCTGGTGTCGCCCGCAGACTGCGCCTCGAGCGTCTCAAGTTCTGCCTGCAGCGTGCTGATGCGCGCCTGCAGCGAGCCGCTGTCCGAGTCGCTTCCGGTGCGCCGCAGGATCAGGCCCTTGAGTTCCGGCGACAGGTCGGAGACGGAGTTCATGTCGCGCAGCGCCAGATAGCGGCTCAGCTGTGCAAGATCGCCCGCGATGTCCGCGTCGAGCGCGGCCTGATCGTAGACGCTGGAAACAGCGCTCCATGCGTACTGAAGCTGCTCGATCTGGCCGGACAGTTCATCGATGCGCGTCTGGCGGGTCTTTGCATCCTCGGAGCGGTAGCCGGTGGCGACGGTGTCGTTCGCGGCCACATGGGCGCCCTCGGCGCAGTTCAGAACCGTTGTGCCGTATTGCGAATACAGAAGTTCCTCCTCACGCACGACAAAGCCGGAGGCGTAATAGCCCGCCCCGGCTTCGTATGGTGTGACGGTGGCCGTCATGAGTGGTGCATAGAGGCTGCTTACCACGTTATAGCCGAAATACGCGGCGATCGCGGCAAGCAGGATCCAGAGGATAACGGTAAAATAGGATTTGCCTTGCTTCATAGTGCTCCTTCAGGTAACCCGGCGGGAGCGGAGCGGTGCTCAACCCTGCGTCAGGTGAACGGGAACGGCGGGCGTCATGGTAGACACCGCGTGCTTATAGATCATCTGCTGCCGTCCATCGGACTGCAGCAGGATCACAAACTGGTCGAAGCCCGTGATAATGCCGCGCATCTGAAAGCCGTTCATCAGAAAAACGGTCAGCATCGTGCGGTCCTTGCGGGCCTGGTTCAGAAAAATGTCCTGATAATTCTCTGTTGTTTTTTGCATGGGTATCGGCTCCTTCTCATTTATATGGGAACCTCTGACTCAATGGCCTTCGGCCATAGAGCCAGAACTTCCTTGATCTGATACCCATATCGTACCATATTCAAAGCGCGGAAAAAGGAATATTCTGTCGAGCGGCGGAAAGAACCTCCGAAAAATCTTCCGTGCCTGTCATCCGCAGCCAGTGAACGTCCGGGTTGCGCCGGAACCAGGTCAGCTGCCGCTTGGCGTAGTTGCGGGAACGCTGCTTGCAGAGCGCGGCGGCTTCGTCCAGCGAACACGCGCCGCTTAGGTACCCGAAGAATTCCTTATAGCCGATAGCCTGCATGGCCGTTGTTTTCGGACTGACACCGAGGGCAAGCAGCGCGCGGATCTCGTCCAGCAGCCCGTCCGACAGCATATTCTCGACCCGCAGGTCGATGCGCCGGTATAAGGCGGCGCGATCCTGGTAATCCAGACCAATCCACACGGGCCGGTAGCGCGGCGGGACGGCCTTTGTTTCCAGATTGTGCTGCGTGATGGTCTTGCCCGTTTCCTCATAAACCTCCAGCGCGCGGATGACGCGCTTTTCGTCTGCCGGGTGGAGCCGCGCGGCGGCCTCCGGGTCAATTTCGCGCAGCCGAGCCAGCATGGCCTCGCCGCTCGTTTCACGCAGCTGCGCCTCGAGCGCTTCGCGCCTGCCGGTCTGCGGGACAGGTGCGAACGACCGGCCTGCAATCAGACTGTCAACATACAGCCCCGTACCGCCCGCAATGACGGCGGTTTTGCCGCGCGATAGAATGTCCTGCACGCACGCATCCGCCAGCTGCACATATTTCCCGGCGGAAAAATCCTCGCCTGGCTCAACCATGTCAATTAAATGGTGGGCAACGCCCTCCATTTCTTCTTTTGTGGGCTTGGCCGTGCCGATATCCATGTGCTTGTAAATCTGCATGGAATCGCAGGAGACGACCTCGCCGTCATACAGCTTCGCAAGCTGCACGGCAAGCTTCGTCTTGCCGGAGGCCGTCGGGCCGACGACGCAGATGATCCTGTCCATGTTCAAACCCTCTTGAACTGCTTTTCCAGCTGCCGCTTCGTGAGCGTCACGCAAACGGGGCGGCCATGCGGGCAGTATTTGATATCGTCGCGGGACAGAACCTCCTGCACGAGCCGCCGCAGTTCTTCGTCAGATGTCTGCCAGCCGGCCTTAATAGCCGATTTGCAGGCGATGGTGTGCAGCAGATTGTCGCGCAGGCTGTCCGGGTCAAGTGTTTTTCCGGCCAGCAGATCGCCGGCCAGTTCCTGCAAAAGCGCTTTTGCGTCCTCCACGTCCACGTCGGACGGGATCTGCCGGATGAGCACGTCTCCGCCGCCGAAGTCCTCCGTTTCAAACCCGCAGCGCTCCAGAAGCGCCTTGTTTTCCAGCACAGCTGCGGCCTCTTCGCGCGAAAGTTCCGCGGAGACGGGGGCCAGCAGCAGCTGGGCCATGATGGGATGGTCTTCCTTTTTGAGCGCCTCAAAGCGAATGCGCTCATGCGCGGCATGCTTGTCAATGAACAGAACGGCTTCGCCCTGCTCAATAATAATATAGGTGTGCAGCGCCTCACCGATGATACGGAAGGGCTCTTCCCTGACGGCAAATTCCTGCTGCTGTACTTCAGACGCCTTGACCGGTTCCGGTTTCGGCTCCGGTCGTTCTGCAGGCTTCGGTTCGGGCCTTGCCTCCGGCCGCGGCTCGGGCTTCGGCTCCGCTCTGACCTCCGGTTTTGCTTCCGGCTTTGGAAGATCAAAGGCCTGCTGCGCAGGCGCAGGCTCGGAGCGCGGCAGCTGCACCGGCGAGGCCAGCATCGGCTGCTCCTGCTTCGGCATGGGCTGCTGTGCGGCCTGGCGGCGGTATTCGGATGCCTGCATGGTCTGATAGAAGCCGGGCTTCGGCGGCTGGACGATTTTGGGCTGTGCCTGCGGCTGCGGTGCGGCCTCCTGCTTTTTCTCCGGCGTTTTCCATTCCGGGCGGCCAGCCGCTCTGGAAAGCGTGGACAAAACGGCATAGTGTACCGCATCGAAGACCTCGCGCTCGGACAGGAACTTGACCTCCGTTTTGGCCGGATGAACGTTCACGTCCACGGCCTGCACCGGCATGTCAATTTCCAGCACGCAGGCCGGAAAGCGGCCTACCATGATCTGGTTGCGGTACGCCTCTTCCACGGCGGCGGAGAGCAGACGGGACTTGATATAGCGGTTGTTGACGAAGAAGCTTTGCCATGCGCGGTTTCCGCGTGTGGCAGTCGGCTTTGTGACAAAGCCGCGCACGCGAAGCTTTTCCCAGCTGCCGTCAACCGGCAGCATATTGTTGGCAAGTTCCCGGCCGTAGATGGCGTAGATCGCGGCCATGCGGTCGCCCTGTCCGTCGGTGTGCAGCTGCTCCTGGCCGTCCTTCAAAAAGCGGAAGGAGATCTCCGGGTGTGCCAGCGCCTGCTGCTGCACAACGGAGAAAACAGCGGAGGACTCCGCCGCGTCGGATTTCATAAACTTCATCCGCGCAGGCGTATTGTAAAATAACTCCCGCACCAAAATCGTCGTGCCGCACGGGCAGCCGACAGGCTCCTCAGACAGAACCTTTCCGGCTTCGAGATGCAGGCGAACGCCGTTTTCCGCGCCCTGCGCCCGCGTGAGAAGATCGATTTTTGACACGGACGAAATCGCGGCCAGCGCCTCGCCGCGGAAGCCAAGCGTACCGATGCAGGCAAGATCCTCTTGCCTGCGGATTTTGCTCGTTGCATGGCGCAGAAATGCCGTGCGGGCATCAACGGGGTCCATGCCGCAGCCGTCGTCGGTGATGCGCAGGAAGGTCATGCCGCCGTTTTGTAATTCTATTGTAATGTTTTTCGCACCCGCGTCAATGGAATTTTCAACCAGTTCTTTGGCGGCGGACGCCGGCCGCTCGACGACCTCGCCTGCGGCGATGAGATCCGCGACGTGGCGGTCAAGCTGAATGATCTTCGGCATAAAGCCCCTCCCAATCAGAAGTTCAGCTGCAAGAGCCCAAACGACAGCGCGTTGACAATGGCATGCAGCGAGATAGATGCCCAGATCGTCCCGGCCTTTTCATACGTCCAGGCCAGCGCGACGGAGGCGGGCAGATACGGAATGCAACTCAAAAGCACCTTTCCGGCAGGATAGAGCATAAAATACTGCCAGTTGTGCATGAGCGTGAACAGAATAACGGACACGAGATACGCCATGACGCGCGACGTCGGCTGAATGGAGCCGAAGACAAGTCCGCGCACAAGCGTCTCCTCAATGATCGGCGCAAGGAAAACCGTCACGGCCAGCATGACATACTGATTGTCGGAAATGAGCGAACCGACCGTCTCGTTGTTGTAGATCGTAAAGCCGGGAGCCAGCCTGGAAAGCGCGAACTGCAACACCCATGTGCCTGCATAATACATCGCAAAGCCCAGAACCAGCGCCTGCACAAAGTTCCAGAATGAGCCGCCGAAAAACGACTGCCGCAAAAATCCATGGAAAATCAGCAGAACCGCCAGCAGATTCACGGCAAAATAGACGATGTTCATCGTCAGCGCCGTCATGCCGAGCGAGAATTTCTCGTTTGCCAGCTGCAAAAGCAGATTCAAAATCAGCAGATAAAACGGCAGATAGAGCCACCCGGCGATCGTTTCAAATTTCGTCAGCCGGTAAGAAATCGAATGGGACGCTTTGCGGGCCATAGACAGCCTTCCTTTCCGGTAAAGGCTCCCCTTGTGCCCAAGGGGAGCTGGCGCGTAGCGCCTGAGGGGATTTGAATGTAGCGAACTTTGGAGCATTCTGAACAACGCGGCCCATCCCCTCTGTCATTTGCTTTGCAAATGACACCTCTCCATACCGCGCGGGGCGCGGCAAGAGGAGGCTTTTCGCCTCTTTTACAGCATCTGCTTCAGCTGGTACAACTGGTTCAGCGCCTCGATGGGCGTGAGCGTTTCGACGGTGATGGACTCCAGCGCGCGGCGCAGTTCATCCGACTGCATATCGAGCATGGAAACCTGATCGGACACGGGTGCAGCCGCGGGCTTTGCGCGCTCCGGCGCGCCGGATTCGAGATCCTTGAGGATTTCCCGCGCGCGCGTAATGACCCGGTCGGGAATACCCGCCAGCTTGGCAACCTCGATGCCGTAGCTGTCGTCTGCCGCACCGGGGACGATCTTGCGCAGGAAGATCATGTCCCCCTGCCGCTTCTTGACGGCGATGTTGAAGTTTTTGACGCCCGGCAGTGCCTGCTCGATATCCGTCAGTTCGTGATAATGCGTGGCGAAAAGCGTTTTCGCGCCCAGCCGCTTGCGGTCTGCTGCATATTCGAGCACGGCACGGGCGATCGCCATGCCGTCAAATGTCGATGTGCCCCGCCCAATTTCGTCGAGAATCAGAAGTGAACGCGGCGTCGCGTTTTTGAGAATATCGGCGACTTCGGTCATCTCGACCATGAACGTTGACTGGCCGGAGGCCAGATCGTCCGATGCGCCGATGCGCGTAAACAGCCGGTCAACAATGCCGATGTGTGCCGACTGCGCCGGGACAAACGAGCCCATCTGCGCCATGAGGACAATGAGCGCCACCTGCCGCATGTAGGTCGATTTACCGGCCATGTTCGGGCCGGTGATGATGGCCGTGCGGCAGTCCTCACTGCCAAGCAGCGTGTCGTTCGGCACGAACAGCGCGTTTTTGAGCATCTGCTCGACGACCGGATGACGGCCCGCCGTGATCGATACGGTATTGCCGAGATCGACCTCGGGCTTGCAGTAATGATTGTGAACGGCGACGGCGGCAAAGCTGCACAGCACATCCAGCTGCGCGACGGCCTGCGCCGTTTGCTTGACGCGGGCGGATTCTCCCGCGACAAACTGCCGCAGTGCCACAAACAGGTCATATTCCAGCGCCACAATGCGGTCCTTGGCCGTCAGAATGGTGCTTTCCAGTTCCTTCAGTTCTTCCGTGATGTACCGCTCACCGGTCGAGAGCGTCTGCTTGCGGATATAGCTGTCCGGGACAAGATTCAGCTGACCCTTTGCAACCTCGATATAATAGCCGAATACACGGTTATAGCCCACGCGCAGATTCCGGATGCCGGTCTTTTCCTTTTCACGC
>ULSO01049129.1_pt1 | contig 21369 bp, 37 predicted proteins | sample 1956701 | NCBI WGS metagenome assembly ULSO01 (sample SAMEA4835708, study PRJEB28245) | human gut metagenome | biome: gut microbiome; material: fecal sample | place: Denmark | collected 2008 | reverse complement strand
AGCCGTACTCGCTGTCCGACGGTACGCATTCCCCGACGTCGGCGGAGATGTGCGCTATCTTTTTCAGCGCGTCCGCCACCGCCCCGCGCTTGTAGGCGAGCTGCGCGCCGTATTTAATATGCTGCAGATTGCAGCCGCCGCACCTGCCGAAGTACGGGCAGCGCGGCTCCGTACGGTCGGGCGACGGCGACAGCACCTCGGTGAGCTTGGCGACGGCGTAATCCTTTTTAACGAGTATGACGTGCGCCCGCACACGCTCTCCGGGCAGCGCTCCGCCCACGAAAACGGGGACGCGGTCCACTCGTGCCACGCCCTCGCCTCTGTAACCCAGCGATTCTATAACCGCCTCTATATTATCGTTCTTCTGAAGTATCATTTATATCTCTGCCGTTTGTGTCGGCGCCGCCGGATTCAGGCTGTAAGGCATCCGACGGAGCGTCGCCCGGATACGCAACGCCCGCGGACAGAGTGTCCGGAACCAGCTGCGGTCCGTCTTCCGTATGCCCGCGGAAAAACTGTTTGAGCAGCACCGGAGTCAGTATGGACGAGAACAGTATGAGCATGACGGTCATTATCATGAGGTCGCCGGGTATGATGCCCGCCTCTATGCCCTTGTTCGTGACGATGAGCGCGACCTCTCCGCGCGCCATCATACCCACGCCGGCGATTCCCGCTTCGCGCCACGTACCGCCGCGCGCCTTTATGACCGCGCCGCATCCGATGATCTTGCCGATCAGACCGACGGCGACGAATGCGAACGCGAACAGTATCAGCCAGCCGGACAGTCCGGAGAAGTCCATATTTATGCCTATGGACGCAAAGAATACCGGACCGAATATCATATAGCTGTTTATTTCTATCTTGCGGTCGGTATACGACGCCATGCCGCCGATGGTGGACAGTATCACGCCGGCGAGATATGCGCCCGTTATGTCCGCGACGCCGAAAATCTCTTCGGCGACAAAGGAGTATATGAAGCACAGCGCCAATCCCATGATGGGAAGACGACGCGTGTGCGGCCATTTTTTGTCCATCCACGTAAACAGGTAATGAATACCGATGCCTACGCCTATCGCCACGGCGAAGAATGCGACGACCATTATGCACGTGCCCCACCACTGGCTTTTGAACCATTCGAAGCCGACGGCGTCCGCGGCGGTCGGGGTGCCGAGGCTGGTCACGACGGACAGTACCACGATTCCGATGACGTCGTCTATTATGGCTGCAGATACGAGCGTCTGCCCTATGCGCGTGTTGATCTTGCCCAGTTCTTTGAGTACGCTCACCGTTATGGCGACGCTCGTCGCCGTCAGTATCGTGCCCACGAACACGCCCTGCACCACGTCGGTGAAGCCGGGCACCAGTCCGTTCTGTATAAACGGCAGGGATACGAGCAGGCCGAGCAACATGGGCACCGCCACGCCGACGACGGCGACGACGGTCGCGAGCGCGCCCGTCTTCTTCAGCTCCGCCATATCCGTTTCCAGCCCGGCGGAAAACATTATCATAATGACGCCGATTTTAGCAAATACGTCGAGCACGGTGAACTCGCCGCCGTCTATCACGAATTCGTCCAGCGCGATGAACGACGGCGTATTGCTGCCGTAGAACCCTATCAGCGAGAACCCCGCCATGCCGAATATCGCGGGACCGATAAGCAGTCCGGCAACGATGTAGCCGAGCACCTGAGGCAGGCCGAACCGCCTTGCCAGCATGCCGCACAGTTTTGTGGATATCATGATGATGGCAAGCGCCATCACGAAGCCGAGCACTCCGTCAAACATACATTTCCCTCTTTTCCCTTTTCACGGTTACCGCCGCAGCGCGTCGGAAATCTGACGTTCCATATCCCGCCTGCTGTCGCGTTCCTTGATCGTCTGCTTTTTGTCGTATGCGCGCTTGCCCTTTGCCAGCGCGATTTCGACCTTAGCGAGCCTGCCTTTGAAGTAAATACGCAGCGGCACGATTGCCCAGCCCTTCTCCCGCGATTTGCCTATCAGGCGGCGGATTTCGGACTTGTGCATGAGCAGTTTGCGGCTGCGCAGCTCGTCGGGCGGAAAAATCGTGGATTTATCGTATGACGAAATACGGCAGTTCTTGAGAAAGACCTCGCCGTTTTCTATGAAACAGAACGAATCGCCGAGATTGACGCGGCCGGCGCGCACGGACTTGACCTCGCTTCCGACCAGCGCTATGCCGGTTTCGAACTTCTCTATTATTTCGTAATCGAAATATGCTTTTTTGTTTTCCACGTTTCCCATTCCGTTATATTATACTACTTACGCATATTATTTGCAAACGAATTGAGCGCAATGCGAAAAGCCCGGAGCATGCCCCGGGCTTTGCAGTATTCGTATCGATTATCTCTGATCGCTGTTGAGGAACACCCTGTTCACTACCGCGCAGACGAAGGCTATTACGCCGCCCGCCGCGAACGCGAACAGACCCTGCGCAGCTTCGGCTTCCGCGAACTGCACCACGTATACGACCGAGCCTATGCCGAGCAGCAGCACGCCGAACATATACCAGAACGACTTGCCCACGAATCCGACGTCCTCATATCCGTCGAACTTGAACGTAGTGCCGAGGCGGCTCGCCGTCTTGCGCACGAAACGCGGCAGGCTGAACACGCACTTGATCGTCAGCAGCGCGATTACTCCGAGGAAGACCAGGTCGAGCATCTGCATCTCGCCCGCCACCTGGCCGATGGCTCCGGTCAGCGCCTCGCTGCCCGTGCCGGCAGGCCACTGCGACGTGATTGCCACGGGAAGGTTAAACAGCGCCACAAGCGCGCCGGCGAGTATGCCCGCGTTGGACACGAATTTCATTATGCTGCCGCCGCGGAAGAAGCGTCTGCCCGCAAAAAGCAGGTTGCCAAGTACGCACACGGCGACGCCGCCGGCGGCGAGCAGTATGTTTATCATCGTGCCCGATCCTGCCGACATCCATTCCTCGACGCCGCCGAATATGCAGGCGAGATAGATTATCAGCTGCGCGGACAGCGCCCACGCGATGGGCTTGACGAGAGTGAAGAACTTCTTCGAGCACATGCCGCCGATGAAGCGGAACACAGCGACGAGCGCGGCTATGCACGTTATCAGCGCCGCGAGCAGCAGACAGAACACCAGCAGCACGGACGGGACGAGCGCCAGCGTCAGCGCTATCGCGGACTGTATGTCGCCCCCGCCGAACGCCTCGGATATCGTTTCGGCCAGATTCTGGAAATACGTCACGAACGCCTCGAAGTTCTGTACTAGCGCGAAGCTCTCCGCCGGCGTCGACGTCAGCGGATTGACCGTTATGAACATGCCGTCCACCGAAGCGCGGAACATATCGCCCATGAGCGTATTGTATGTGATTATGCCGAGCAGTACGAGCCCTGCCACCCCGCATATAAGGCAGACAAAACTCTGGAAACCGGTGCGGGCAGTTTCGTCTTTCCTTCGACGCGTTTTCAATTCTTTCTTTCCGGGACGCGGCTCTTCTTCCCTGCCTGCCACGGGCTTGCCGCAGCGCGGACAGCTGCGGGCGCCGTCGGGGATGACGGCTCCGCAGCCCGTGCAGTACTTAGCGTTCATGCGGGCGCCGCAGTTGGGACAGAACGCAGCCGATCCGACTTCGGAATTGCAGTTTCTGCAGATCATTTGTTCAGACTCCTTATTATAACCGTTATTTCAGCCGTAATAATAATCGACGTCAAATCGTTTTTTTATTCGCAGACGGTGCAAAATGCGGCAATAAATTTTGCTTCCGGACGCACATGAAAATAACGGTCCGTTTTCTACGGAAAGTATAATACAAAAAGGGGCTTCTTGTCAAAAGAAGTCCCTTTTGTGCACATTAGAATTTGATTAAATTAGCGTATTAAACGAGTTCGATGATCGCCATGGAGGCTGCGTCGCCGCGGCGGAAACCGTTTTTGAGCACGCGGGTATAACCGCCCTTCGTGCCTTTTTCCTCGGCGCGCGCGTCGTATTTGGGAGCGTACTCGTTGAAGATCTTCTCCACGAGCGGGTGGCGGATCTTGCCTGCGCGCACTCTGTATGCGGACTTGGTCTCGGAGAACGCCTTGATCTCCTTGACGTCGTATACCACGGACATGATGGCGCGGCGTGCGGCGAGCTTGGTCGGGCCGTCGTTGATAAGCTCGATCTTATACTCTTCCACCGTTTCGTTGCCCTTCTTGTCCTTCTTCTTGCGCTGGCGCGTTTCCACCTTCTTGACGGTGTCCTTATAGCTGTTGATAGCCTTCGTAAGGAGCTTTTCCGCCATTTTCTGTACTTCTTTCGCCCTGTCGTAAGTCGTCTCGATTCTGCCGTACCAAAGAAGATCGGTCACCTGACCGCGCAGAAGCGCCATTCTTTTATCGGTAGCTTTGCCTAATTTTCTGTTTTCCATATTTCTCGTGATTCCTTATGATTATTTGTAAGCCCTCAGTCGTCGTTGGATTTGAGGTCGAGACCGTAGCTCTTCAGTTTCGCGATGACCTCGTCGAGACTCTTTCTTCCGAGGTTGCGGACTTTGAGCATATCGTCCTCGCTGCGCTTGGTCAGGTCTTCCACGGTGTGGATACCGGCGCGTTTCAGGCAGTTGTAGCTGCGCACGGACAGATCCATTTCCTCGATGCTCATTTCGAGCACTTTCTGCTGTCTGTCTTCGGGGCGGGACACGAGAATGTCCATGCCGGCGAACATATCGGACAGGTTAGCGAAGAGACGGATGTGATCGTCTATCGTGCGGGCGGCGAGCGAAAGCACGTCCTTTGCGGACAGACTGCCGTCGGTCTTGACGTTTATCGTCAGCTTATCGTAATCGAGGCTCTGCCCCACGCGCGCGTTCTCGACCGCGTAGCTTGCCGCCTTGACGGGCGTGAAGATCGCGTCGATGGGGATATAGCCGATGGGCTTGCCGAGGTCTTTGAGATGACCTGCGACGACGTATCCGCGTCCCTTTGCGACGGTGAGCTCCATGTCGAGGTTGGCTCCGTCGTCAAGCGTGCAGATATACATTTCGGGATTGAGAATCTCTATCTCGGGATCCGTGACGATATCCGCGGCGGTGACGACGCCCGCGTCGTGCTTGGTCAGTCTTAAAGTTTTGGTTATCGTATTGTCTTCGTACTTGGCTTTGAGGTTGAGCCCTTTGAGATTGAGGATTATCTCCGCAACGTCTTCCTTGACGCCTTTGATCACGCTGAACTCGTGGCTCACGCCCTTGATCTGAATGCCGACGACGGCGGTTCCGGGAAGAGCGGACAGCAGCACGCGTCTGAGGCAGTTGCCGAGAGTGATGCCGTAGCCTCTCTCGAGGGGTTCCACTACGAATTTGCCCTCGCGGAGATCCGCGCTTTCTTCGATGGCGATCCTGGGCTTTTCGATTTCCATCATAATATGAATTCTCCTTTCCGACCGCGGTTGCTAACATAAAACGCCGGGCCGGACCGCGAAGGCTGACGCCTTCGGTGATTTCGCGCAATCGGCGCTCCGCACGGGAGCGCGCATGCATTTTACTTGGAGTATTTCTCGATGATGAGCGACTCGGTGATGTTCGCGTCGATATCTTCTCTCTTCGGATTGTCGAGCACTTTGCCGACGAGGTTGACGGTATCGAAGGACACCCACTTGGGCATCGTGATCTTCGCGTCTTTGAGCGCGGTAAAGCAAGCCTTGTTCTTCTTGCTCTCTTTGATACCGATCTCGTCGCCGACCTTTACCTGATACGAAGGAATGTCCACGACCTTGCCGTTGACGGTGATGTGGCCGTGATTGACTATCTGACGGGACTGCGCTCTCGAAGCGCCTATGCCCATGCGGTACACGACGTTGTCGAGACGCTTTTCGAGCAGCGCGAGCATGTTCTCGCCCACGACGCCCTTCATGCGCTCGGCGCGCTCGTAGTAGCCGTGGAACTGGCCTTCGAGCAGACCGTAGATACGGCGCACCTTCTGCTTCTCGCGGAGCTGGATGCCGTACTCGGAATTCTTATGACGGGCGAGGCCGTGCTGTCCGGGAGGAGTGGGACGTCTGTCGAACGCGCACTTCTTGCCCTCGGCGGTGCAACGGTCGCCTTTGAGATATAATTTCTGACCTTCTCTTCTGCACTTCTTGCAGCTGGGTGATATAGTTCTTGCCATACGTCCTCCTTAAACTCTCCTGCGCTTGGGCGGTCTGCATCCGTTGTGAGGGATGGGCGAAACGTCGGTTATCGCCGTGACCTTGATGCCTGCGGCTTCCACCGCGCGGACTGCGGACTCTCTGCCCGCGCCCGGGCCTTTCACGAACACTTCCGCGCTGCGCATGCCTGCGTCGTACGCTTCCTTAGCCGCCTTTTCGCAAGCCATCTGAGCCGCGAACGGCGTGCTCTTTCTGCTGCCGCGGAGACCGGTCGCGCCCGCGCTCGAAGCGGTGATGGCGTTGCCTCTCTCGTCGGTGATCGTGATTATGGTGTTATTGAAAGACGCCTGGATATGGACCTGGCCTTTGTCTACGCCTTTGGTAATCCTTTTCTTTGCCGTTGTTTTCTTTACTGCCATTTCGGTTCACTCCTTACGCCTTGGATTTTTTCCTGCTGACGGTGCGCTTCGGTCCCTTGCGGGTGCGGGCGTTCTGCTTCGTGCTCTGTCCGCGCACGGGCAGTCCCTTTCTGTGTCTGACGCCGCGGTAGCAGCCTATTTCCATAAGGCGCTTGATGCTGAGAGAGACGTCTCTGTGAAGATCGCCCTCGGTGACGACGTTCTTGTCGATATATTCCCTGAGGCGCTGAACCTCGTCTTCGGTGAGGTCCTTGACGCGCGTATCGGGATTGACCCCGGTTTCCGCCAGGATCCTGTCGGCGGTAGGTCTGCCTATGCCGTATATATAGGTAAGGCCGATCTCTACGCGTTTTTCCTTAGGCAAATCGATACCTGCAATTCTTGCCATTTTACTCTCCTGAAATGATTAGATGGATAATATATATCTTTCCGCGCGTCCGGGCGCCGCCGTGGAATGTCGGTTATGGCAGACCGGACGGATTGTTTTCTTCTCAGCCCTGTCTCTGTTTGTGATTAGGGTACTTGGAGCAGATGACCATTACCTTGCCGTGTCTTTTGATGACTTTGCATTTGTCGCACATGGGTTTTACGGAAGTACGAACTTTCATAAAAAAATCTCCTTAATTCAAAACGTGTTCTTCTTGTAATTTTTCTCAGGTCTTGTTGCGGTAGGTGATCCTGCCGCGGGTTATGTCGTACGGGGACATTTCGAGTTTGACCGAATCGCCCTCGAGTATCTTGATGTAATGCTGTCGTATTTTACCGGAAATGGTAGCGGTCACTATAAAACCGTTGGTGAGTTTCACCTTGAACATCGCGCCGCGCAGACATTCTATCACGACGCCTTCCGCTTCGATAGCATCGGCTTTTGACATATAACCTCCCTGTTACTTTTCCGAAGGCCCCAGCCTTCTTATGGCCGTCACGAGCATCGCGTCCGTTCTGAAACCGGAGAGCGTCAGCCCTGTGTCGGACAAATGTTTTACGTTCTTTTTTTTCGGGGCGCTCAAAGGGTGACGTCTGCCGTCGCACACGAGGGCGTAGCCCTTTTCGTCGAACCCGACGATCACGTAAGTTCTGCCTTTGTCGCCGCCGGCTTTGCTTACGACCGCGCTTCCTGTACGCATCCTTTCACTCCGTCAGTATCTCGCAGCCGCCGTCGGTCACGAGCACCGTGTTTTCGTAATGAGCCGCCGGGAGTCCGTCCGCCGTGCGGCACGTCCAGCCGTCGCGGTCTATGCGCACGTCCCAGTCGCCCATAGCGATCATCGGCTCCACCGCCAGGCACATTCCGCTTCTCAGCAGCGGTCCCGTGCCGGGGCGGCCGTAGTTCTCTATCGTGGGATCTTCGTGCATCTGCGTTCCGATCCCGTGGCCGGTCATTGCTCTTACCACGCCGTACCCGGCGAGTTCCGCCGTCATCTGTATGGCGTGCTGGGCGTCGCCCAGTCTCGCCCCCGCCCTTATCTTCGCGATGCCGTTATAGAAACACCGGCGCGTCACGTCGATAAGACGCTGTTTTTCGGGGCTTATCTTTCCCACCGCGTACGTCCTCGTGGCGTCGGCGTGGTATCCGTCCAGTTTGAGGACGATGTCCACGCTCACGATCTCGCCTTCGGCAAGGACTTTGAGCGAGGGGATGCCGTGCACGACCACGTCGTCCACCGATATGCAGGCCGCGGCGGGATAGCCGTGATAGCCTTTGCAGGGAGCGGTGGCGCCGAGAGAAAGTATCTTCTTCTCTATTTCGGCGTTGAGTTCCAGCGTGGTTATGCCGGGCGCGACGAGCGGGTCTACGGTGCGGAACACTTCGATAAGCGCTTTGCCCGCGGCGCGCATCTTCGCGATCTCTTTATCGTTCCTTACGGGAATCATCCGAGAACCTTCCTGACCTCGGCGAACACCTCGTCGGGAGTGCCCATGCCGTCCACTTCGAACAGCTTGCCCTGAGCCTTATAGAACTCGATGAGCGGAGCGGTCTGTTCGGTGTATACGGTAAGGCGCGATTTGACTGTGTCTTCCCTGTCGTCCATGCGCTGCTGCATTTCGCTGCCGCACTTGGGACAGGTGCCTTCGCCGCCGAGCTGAGAAACGTGAGTGGTGTAGCCGCATTCGGGGCAGTTTCTTCTGCCGCATATACGGTCCATTAGCACGTCGAAGTCGACTGCGATGTTGATGACCTTGTCTATTCTCGCGATCTTGTCGAGCTCGGTCGCCTGGTTGATGTTGCGGGGGAAGCCGTCGAGCATGAAGTTCTCGTTCTTCGACTCTTCCAGCGCGATGCCGACGATTCTGAGCGTGACTTCGTCGGGGACGAGCAGCCCTTTCTTGATATACGAGCGGGCGAGCTGTCCGATCTCCGTCTGCTGTCTCATATGGTGACGGAATATGTCGCCCGTAGAGATGTGCCTGACGTTGTAATGTTCTTCGATACGCGTCGCCTGGGTGCCTTTGCCCGCGCCCGGAGCGCCGAGAAGAATGATGTTCATAATAAACCCCCGTTAGTGCGAAAACTCCGCCCCGGGGCACGGCCGTACGCCGCGCCCCGCGGACGCATGATTTACTGTTTGAGGAAGCCGCGGTACTGCCGCATCATGAGCTGGCTCTCGAGCTGCTTCTGGAATTCGAGCGCGACGGACACTACGATGAGCATACCGGTCGAGCTGAACGCGTTGGTCAGCGAGGACGAGAAGCCTGCAAGATTCTGAAGCAGTGCGAACAGGACGGACGGAACGATGAACACGAAGGCGAGGTAGATCGCGCCGAACAGCGTCAGACGCTTGCTCACCTTTCTGAGGTATTCCGCCGTGGCTTTGCCCGGGCGTATGCCGGGAATGAAGCCGCCGTACTGCTGAAGATTTCTCGCGATCTCGTCGGGCTGGAACTGTATCATAGCGTAGAAGTAGCTGAAGAACAGTATGAGCAGGCCGGAGAGCACGAAGTAAAGCGGCTGTCCGCTGCCGAACCACTCTATCCACCAGTTCGTCGTGACGTTGAACATCTGCATGATGAGCTGAGGGAAAGTGATGATTGCGGTTGCGAAGATTATGGGCAGGACGCCGGACGCATTGACCTTGATGGGAATATGCGTGCTTTGTCCGCCGTACTGTTTGCGGCCCTTGATCTGCTTAGCGTACTGCACGGGCACTTTGCGCTCCGCGCCGTCGATGAAAGTGATGAGACCGAAAATTGCAATGACGAGCACAAGGAAGATCACGAGGTACCAGGGTGCGTTCTCATCCGTTCCCCACTGCGTGATATTCTCGACGATCGCAAGACCTGCGGTCGAAAGGATACCGACGAAGATGATGAGGGAGATACCGTTGCCGATACCGAGATCAGTAAGCTTCTCGCCCAGCCACATCGTGAACACCGCTCCGCCTACCAGCACCGCGCCGACGAGGAAGCCGACGAGCTGTACGGGCATTGCAAGCGAGAACACGTTGTTGTCGCCCGCGGAGAGATATCCGGCGCTGCCGAAGGAATATACGATACCGACGGCCTGGATGACTGCGAGAACGACGGTAAGCACGCGCGTGAACATAGCCATTTTGCGTTTGCCTTCGTCGCCCTGCTTGCTCCAGCGCTCGAGAGCGGGTATCGCTATCGTGAGAAGCTGCGCTATGATGGACGCGTTGATATAAGGCGAGATACCGAGTGCGAGCAGCGCGCCGTTCTGGAGCGCGTCGCCGGTAATGCCGTTGAGCAGGGACAGGAACGTGTTTACGTTTTCGGTCTGCTCGAACTGTGCAGCCAGAAGGCTGGTATCGAGTCCGGGAACGGGGATCCAGCAGCCCACTCTGTATATGAAGAGAATGAGCAGCGTGAACAGGAGCTTCGTGCGGACTTCCTTATTCTTTAACGCGTTGATCAGGGTCTGAAACATTGTTATTTAACCTCTGCGGTGCCGCCTGCGGCAACGATCTTCTGTTCCGCGCTCTTGGTGAATTTCTTCGCCACCACGGTGAGCTTTTTGGTCAGCTCGCCGTCGCCCAGAACTTTGAGTCCGTACGGTTCGATCTTGGAAAGTATGCCTTTCTCGAGAAGAACCTCGGCCGTGACGGTCGCGCCGTCCTCGAACGCTTCGAGAGCGCTGACGTTGACGGTGGAATAGACCTTTTTCCAGTTATTGTCGAAGCCCGATTTGGGAAGTCTGCGGGTGAGGCCGAAGATCTGGCCTTCGAAGCCGGGACGTACGCCGCCGCCGCTTCTCGCCCACTGACCCTTGTGGCCCTTGCCCGCCGTCTTGCCGGTACCCGAACCGATACCTCTGCCCAGACGTTTGGGCGCTTTCTTGGCGCCTTCGGCAGGTTTTAATTCGTTGATAATCATTGTTTCCTCTCCTCCTTACGCCTCGCTGACTTCCACGAGATGCTTGACCACGAAGATCATGCCGCGCGTGCATTCGTTGTCTTTCTTGACGACGCTCTGGCCGATCTTGCGGAGGCCGAGCGCCTCGACCGTCTTCTGCTGCTTGGCGAGTCTGCCGCTGGTGCTGCGGACAAGAGTTATCTTTATCATTTTGTCAGCCATTTTTCACCTCACGCCTGGATTTCTTCCACGGTCTTGCCGCGGAGAGCCGCTATCTGCTCGGGCGAGCGGAGCTCTTTGAGCCCGGCGAGCGCGGCGCGCACGGTATTGATGGGGTTGCGGGAACCGTACGACTTCGTCGTGATGTTCTTGATGCCCGCAAGCTCGACGATGGCGCGGACGCTGCCGCCCGCGATGACGCCGTTACCTTCGGGAGCCGGCTTCATAAGCACGGTGCTCTTTCCGAACTTACCCATTACCGTATGAGGAATGGTCGTTTCGCTGAGAGGAACGCTTATCATGCTGCGGCGTGCGACGAGCTCGGCTTTCTTGATGGCCTCGGGCACTTCTTTCGCCTTGCCCGTGCCGATGCCGACCCTGCCCTTGCCGTCGCCAACGACGACGAGCGCCGCGAAACGCATGATGCGTCCGCCCTTGACGACCTTGGTTATTCTGTTGACGGAGACGAGCTTGCTGTTGATGCCGTCGTCCTGTCTGACTTCTTCTTTCTCTCTTCTTGCCATAGCCGTTCTCCTAAATGGTCAGTCCGGCGTTTCTCGCGCCGTCTGCAAGCGCCTTGACTCTGCCGATGTAAAGGTAGCCGCCTCTGTCGAACACGGCCTTCTCTATACCGAGAGCCTTGGCTTTTTCCGCGATAGCCGCGCCGACCGCTTCTGCGGCCTCGACCTTGGTCTTGCCTTTTACGTCGAGGTCCTTGGCGACGGTGGAAGAAGAGCAAAGAGTTACCTGCTTTTCGTCGTCGATGAGCTGCGCGTAGATGTGAGCGGTGGAGCGGTACACCGAAAGACGGGGACGCTCGGCAGTGCCGTTGACGTGCGCGCGCACTCTCTTATGCCTTTTCTGTCTTATTTCGTTTTTGTTGGCTTTGATTATCATAACTCTTATTACTTCTTGCCCGAAGTCTTGCCCTCCTTGCGGATTACGACTTCGTCGCTGTAATGGATTCCGTATCCGTGATACGGCTCGACCGGACGCGCCGCCTTTACTTTCGCGGCGAACTGGCCGACGGCTTCCTTGGAGATGCCGGAGACCACGACCTGGAGCGTCTTCTTGTCCTTGTCGTCGCCTTCCTTCGCCTCGGCTTTGACGCCTTCGGGAAGCACGAATTCGACGGGATGCGAATATCCGATGTTGAGCACGAGCTTGTTGCCCTGCACCGCCGCCCTGTAACCGACGCCCGCGATGACGAGCGTTTTGGTGAACGGGGTGACGACGCCTTTGACCATGTTGGCGACGAGCTGACGGTACAGGCCGTGAGCGGCTTTCGCCTCGCCGGTATCGCCTACGCGCTCGACGAGCACGTGACCGTTCTCCACTTTGGCGGAGATGAGTTTGCTTTCGATTTTCTGACTGAGCTGTCCGTTGGGTCCCTTAACCTCGACGACGTTGCCGTTTACGGTCACGGATACCTTTTCGGGGATAGCTATGGGTAATCTTCCTACTCGGGACATAGCGGCCTCCTTACCAGACGTATGCGAGCACTTCGCCGCCGACTTTGTTCGCTCTCGCCTGCTTGTCGGTCATGACGCCTTTGGAGGTCGAGATGATTGCGATTCCGAGACCGTCGAGCACCCTGGGAAGGTCCTCGCAGTTCGCGTAAACGCGGAGGCCGGGCTTGGAGATTCTCTTCAGATTGGTGATGACATTCTGTTTTGCCGGGCCGTATTTGAGCGTAATTTTAATTACGTCGTGGACTTTTTCCGAATTCTTGTCCTTTGCGGACACGACTTCGACTGCGGAAACGTAGCCTTCCTCGAGAAGAATGTCGGCGATCGACTTCTTCATCTTGGACATGGGTACGATGACCGATTCGTGACGCGCGGTAAGCGCGTTTCTGATTCTCGTGAGAAGATCAGCAATAGGATCTGTTGTAACCATATTTTCGCGCCTCCTTACCAGCTGGATTTTTTAACGCCGGGAATTTCTCCCTTATACGCAAGCTCTCTGAAGCAGATTCTGCAGATGCCGTACTTGCGGAGCACCGCGTGAGGGCGGCCGCAGATCGTGCATCTCGTGTAAGCTCTCGTCGAAAACTTCGGGGGCTTCTGCTGCTTGTTTTTCATTGCCTTTTTAGCCATTTTCCGTTCTCCTAATTCCTGAAGGGCATTCCCAGCTTCGTAAGAAGCGCCTTTGCCTCGTCGTCCGTCTTCGCCGTCGTGATGACCGCGACGTCGAAACCGCGCAGTTTTTCCACGAGCTCGTAGGATATCTCGGGGAAAATTATCTGTTCCTTGACGCCGAGAGCATAGTTTCCTCTGCCGTCGAAAGACTTACCGGACACGCCGCGGAAGTCGCGCACTCTGGGGAGAGCGATGGAAACGAGCTTGTCGAAGAACTCGTAAGCCCTCAGGCCGCGGAGCGTTACCTTCGCGCCGATCGTCATGCCCTCTCTGACTTTGAAGTTCGCGACCGATTTCTTGGCCTTGCAGACCACGGGCTTCTGTCCCGTGATGAGGCCGAGCTCGGTGATGGCCGTCTGGACGCTCTTGGCGTTGTCCTTGACGTCGCCGAGACGCATGTTGACAACGACCTTGTCGATCCTGGGCACTTCCATGACGTTTTTATATCCGCGCTCTTTTTCGAGTGCGGGAACGATCTCTTCGAGATAACGCGCGTACAGTCTGTATCTGCCGTCCTGCGAATATTTCTTCGGAGCCTGTTCCTTCTTTACTGCGGCCGCGGACTCGTTCACCTCGGCCGTTGCAGGTTCAGCGGCTGCCGCGGTCTTTCTGACCGTCTTCTTTTCTGCCGATGCCGCCTGCTTTTTGGTTGTATCTGCCACTGTGGGTTCCTCCGGTAACTAATACCTTAACTGTTATTATTCGGTTTTGTCGGCCGTTTCGGTTTTCTTGGCCGTCTTTCTTGCGGGCTTTTTCTTGGGAGCCTCTTCGACTGCGGGAGCTTCCGTTTCGGCGCTCTCTTTCTTCGTCTTGCGGGCCGTCTTCTTTTCCTTCTTCACGGCCGCCTTGGCTGCCTTGTCGAGGGACGCGCCGCAGTGCTTGCACACGCGCGTTTTCTTGCCGTCGACGGTGGCGTGAGCCACTCTGGTCGGCTTGCCGCAATCGGGGCAGATCACCTGCACGTTGGAAACGTGGATGTTGCCGGGTTCCTTCTGGATGCCGCCGGGCTGCTGCGCTCCGCGGGGTTTGACGTGCTTGGTGATGACGTTGACGCCTTCCACGCGCACGGTGCCCGCCTTGGGGGACGCGCTTATTATCGTACCCTTTTTGCCCTTGTCTTTACCTGCGAGGACGATGACGTTGTCGCCTTTTTTAACGTGTAAACTGTTCATGCGCCCCTCCTTAATATACTTCGGGTGCGAGGGAGATTATCTTCATGTAATCCTTCTCGCGAAGTTCTCTCGCGATGGGCCCGAAGATACGGGTCCCTCTCGGCTGCTTCTGGTTATCGATGATAACCGCCGCGTTGTCGTCGAACTTGATATGGCTGCCGTCGGCGCGGGTAATGCCTTTGTGGCTGCGCACTATAACCGCCTTGACGACGTCGCCTTTCTTGACGGTGCCGCCCGGGGTTGCCGACTTGACCGACGCCACGATAACATCGCCGATGTTGCCGCTGCGTCTGAAGGAGCCGCCGAGCACGCGGATGCACATTATTTCCTTTGCGCCGCTGTTGTCGGCTACTTTCAAATATGTCTGCGGTTGAATCATTGCTCTGCTTACTCCTTACTTCGCTTTCTCCACGATGCGGACGAGACGGAAGTATTTGTCCTTGGACAGAGGTCTGGTCTCTTCGATCTCCACTCTGTCGCCCACGCCGGCTTCGTTATTCTCGTCGTGAACCTTGTACTTCTTCGTCTTGTTCATCGTCTTTTTGTATATGGGGTGTTTGATCTTGTCGTGCACCGCGACGACGACGGTCTTATCCATCTTGTCGCTGACGACGACACCCACTCTGACTTTGCGTTCGTTTCTGACTACTGCTTCCATTGCTTAATCTCCTTACGCCTGCTTTCTAGCGCGCTCGGACATCACGGTCTTTATCCTTGCGATGTCGCGCTTGGTGCTTTTGAGCTGCATCGGGTTGGTCAGCTGATGGGTGGCGTGGCTGAAACGCAGGTTGAACAGCTCGGACTTCAGCTCGACGAGCTTTGCCTCAAGCTCCGCATCTGTCATATCGTGTACTTGCTTGGCTTTCATTTTGTTTCGGCCTCCTCCTTGACTCCGGTGAGCTGTTCGCCCTTGCGGATGAACTTGCACTTTACGGGGAGTTTGTGCGAAGCGAGACGGAGCGCCTCTCTTGCGATCTCTTCGCTCACGCCCGCGATCTCGAACATCACCCTGCCCGGCTTGACGACGGCCACCCAGAACTCGGGCGAACCTTTACCGGAACCCATTCGGGTGTCGGCGGGCTTTTTCGTGACGGGTTTGTGAGGGAATATATCTATCCAGACCTGACCGCCGCGCTTGATGTATCTCGTCATGGCGATACGGGCTGCCTCTATCTGACGGGAAGTGATCCAGCCGCATTCGAGGGTCGCGAGACCGTACTCGCCGTATGCGACCTTGTTGCCGCGCAGCGCCTTACCGGTCATTCTGCCGCGGTGGACTCTTCTTCTCTTGACTCTTTTAGGCATCAGCATTGTCGTTTCCTCCTTCCTTCGGCTTGTTCGCCTTTGCAAGGACCTCTCCCTTGTAGATCCAGACCTTGACGCCGATGACGCCGAACGTCGTGTGAGCTTCGGCGAAACCGTAGTCGATGTCCGCTCTGAGCGTCTGAAGAGGTATGGAGCCCTCGTGATAATGTTCGCTGCGCGCGATTTCGGCGCCGTCCAGACGGCCGCTGACCATTATCTTGACGCCCTTGGCGCCGCTTCTCATGACGTTGCCCATGGCTTTCTTCATCGTGCGGCGGAAGGACTCGCGCTTCTCGAGACGGAAAGCGACGCTTTCCGCGACGAGGGTCGCGTCGAGGTCTATCTTCTTGACTTCGTGAATGTTTATTCTGATATCCGCAAGACCGGTGAGCTTTTTAAGCTCGCTTCTGATCTGCTCGACGCCGGCGCCCTTGGTGCCGATGAGCATACCCGTCTTGCCCGTGTAGATGTTGACCGCCACCTTGCTCTGGCTGCGCTCGATCACCACTTTGGAAATACCGTAGGTATAGTACTTCTTCTTGATGAACGTGCGGATGTCGTAGTCCTGTTTGAGCGTCTTGGCGAAATCCTTCTTGGCGGCATACCACTGTGCGTTCCAGCCGTCGATGACGCCTACTCTGAGCGCGTGCGGATTAACTTTCTGTCCCATATAGCGTTATGCCTCCTCTTTCTTGTCCAGCACAACGGTAAGATGGCTGGTGCGCTTCATGATCGAATGCGCTCTGCCCTTGGAAACGGGCTGGTATCTCTTGTAGATAGGACCTGCGTCCGCTCTGATCTCCGCGACGTAAAGCTCGTCTTTGGTCAGACCCTTGCCGTTCTCGGCATTGGCCGCCGCGCTGTTGATGAGCTTGACGAGGGGCGCGCACGCCGCCTTGGGAGTGTTCTCGAGGATCGCGATCGCTTCGGGCACCGATCTGCCGCGGACGACGTCCATGACCACGCGTGCCTTGGAGGGGGATATTCTGATATACTTGGCGGTTGCGGACGGACGGGTGTCCCGGCGTTCCTCTCTCGCCTTGGCTTTTTCTCTCATTCTCTTTGCCATGGTCTATCTCCTTATCTGCCCTTCGTCGTCTTGTCGCCGCCGTGGCCGCGGAAAGTGCGGGTGGGCGCGAACTCGCCGAGCTTATGTCCGACCATCTCTTCGGTGCAGTATACGGGCACGTGCTTGCGTCCGTCGTGAACCGCGATGGTGAAGTCGATGAACTCGGGCATGATCGTCGAGCTTCTCGACCAGGTCTTGACGACCTTCTTCTCGTTGTTATTTATCATGGCCTCTATCTTAGCGTAGAGTTTTTTGTCCACGTAAGGGCCTTTCTTAACGCTTCTTGACATCTGCTCTCTCCTAGTTTACTCTCTTGACGATGAACTTGTTGGACTTGCGCTTCTTTCTCGTCTTATAGCCGAGCGTAGGCTTGCCCCAAGGCGTGACCGGAGTGGGCCGGCCGATAGGCGATTTGCCCTCGCCGCCGCCGTGAGGGTGGTCGTTCGGGTTCATGACGACGCCGCGGACTTCGGGGCGTCTGCCCATGTGGCGTTTTCTGCCGGCTTTGCCGAGGCTGATAAGCTCGTGGTCGAGGTTGCCGACCTGTCCGACCGTCGCCTTGCAGCGGGCGAGGATGTATCTCATTTCGCCGCTGGGGAGCTTGAGGGTCGCGTACTTGCCTTCTTTTGCCATAAGCTGCGCTGCGGCGCCTGCCGTCTTGGCGATCTGGCCGCCTTTGCCGGGCTGCATTTCGATGTTATGCACGAGAGTACCGACGGGGATATCCGACAGAGGAAGGCAGTTGCCAGCCTTGATGTCGGCCTTGGAGCCGCTGACGACGGTATCGCCCACCGTGAGGCCGAGGGGCGCGAGGATGTATCTCTTCTCGCCGTCGGCGTAGTGCAGAAGCGCGATGTATGCCGTGCGGTTGGGATCGTATTCGATCGCCGCTACCTTTGCGGGCACATCGTCCTTGTTTCTCTTGAAATCTATGATGCGGTATTTCGTCTTGTTGCCGCCGCCGCGCTGACGGACGGTGATGCGGCCGTAGTGGTTTCTGCCGGCCGTATGTCTTATTGCGACGAGCAGCGACTTCTCGGGCCTGGACTTCGTCACTTCCTCGAAGGAGGAGACGGTCTTGAATCTGGTGCCCGGAGTTATGGGCTTGTATCTCTTGACTGCCATTTTTCTCTACTCCTTAACCTAAGCTGTCGAAGAACGGTATGGTCTTCGATTTGGCGGTGAGCTGTACGTAAGCCTTTTTGCGTGCCGCCGTGTAGCCGACCGTGCCGCGCTCTCTCTTCTTCTTACCGCGGACGTTGACGATGTTGACGCTTTCCACGTCGACTTCGAAAATCTTTTCGATCGCTGCCTTGACGTCCGTCTTGGTCGCTTTCACGTCGACGAAGAAGCAGTACTTCTTGTTCGGGATATTGTCGTAAGCCTTCTCGGTGAGAACGGGCTTGATTATCACGTCGTATGCGTTCATTATTTGTACGCCTCCTCGATCTGCTTGACCGCAGCTTTGGTAAGCACCACGTCGGTGTGGTTCATAAGGTCGAGCACGCTGACGAATTCCGCTTTGACGGTGTCGATCTTTTCGAGGTTGTTAGCCGCGCGGACGACGAGGTCGTCGCCTTCGGTCAGCACGAAAAGCGTTCTTCTGTCGAGCTTGAGCGCGCTCGTCACCGCAGCCATCTCCTTCGTCTTGCCCGAGACCTTGATCTCTTCGACCACTTTGAGCTGGTCGTCGGCGACTTTGGAGCTGATCGCGCTTCTGAAAGCGGCTTCCTTCATCTTCTTGTTTATCTTCTGCGAGAAGTCGCGGGGCTTGGGAGCGAACACGACGCCGCCGTGCTTCCACTGGGGAGCTCTTATCGAGCCCTGGCGCGCGTTGCCGGTGCCTTTCTGGCGCCACGGCTTGCGTCCGCCGCCGGCTACCTCGGCGCGCGTGAGCGCGCTCTTGGTTCCCTGTCTTTTGTTTGCGAGCTGGGCGACCACTACCTGGTGGATGAGGGCGACGTTTCTCTCGGCTCCGAACACGGTATCGTCGAGAGCGATGCTGCCTGCCGCCTCGCCTGTCTGCTTATATACTTTAACGCTGGGCATTTCTTAACCTCCCTCTCACTTCTTGACGGTGGACTTCACCGTCAGGAGCGAACCTCTCGGTCCGGGCACCGCGCCGCGGATGAGTATGACGTCGCGCGCGGCGTCCACTCTTACGATTTCGAGGTTCTGTATCGTAACCTGTTCGTGACCGTAACGGCCGGGGCTTTTCAGACCCTTTATCTTTCTCGAAGGAGTGGAGTTAGCACCCGTCGAGCCGACTTCCCTGTGCACGGGACCCACGCCGTGGGTCATCTTGAGTCTGTGGTGATTCCAGCGCTTGATCGTGCCGCTGAATCCGTGGCCTTTGGTTATGCCGGTCACGTCCACCATATCGCCCTGCGCGAACATATCGCACTTGATCTCCGCGCCGATTTCGTAATCCGTCTTGTCGAGCTTAAGCTCGCGGAGGTATCTCTTGGGAGAGCAGTTCGCCTTTTTGAACTGACCCATGTCGGGTTTATTGACCTTTCTCTTCTCGATGTCCTCGAACGCAACCTTGACGGCGCTGTAACCGTCCTTTTCCTGCGTCTTGAGCTGAACCACGGTGACGGGTCCGGCCTTGACCACCGTTACTGGAACGGCTTCGCCTTTTTCGGAAAAGATCTGCGTCATTCCGACTTTTTTGCCTAAAATCGCTTTTTCCATTTCTCTTGCCTTCCTTGCTTACAGTTTTATCTGGATATCCACGCCTGCGGGAAGATCCAGCTTCATAAGCGAGTCCACCGTTTTGCTCGACGGACTGTATATATCTATGAGTCGCTTGTGAGTCTTGATTTCGAACTGATCTCTCGAATCCTTGTACTTGTGCACCGCGCGGAGCACCGTGATGACTTCCCTGTCCGTGGGAAGGGGCACGGGGCCGCTTACTTTCGTGCCCGTCGCCTTGACGGTGTCCACGATTCTCTGAGCGCTCTGATCGAGCAGCTCGTGGTCGTAAGCTTTCAGCTTGATGCGAATTTTCTGACTTGCCATTTAGTGTGATTCCTCCGTTATGACTTTTAAGACAACCCCCTCGCGCGGTTCTTTTTCTCCGCAAAGTCCAAGGGCGTCAAAGGCGCCCTTTCTTCGCGGACGGAAACTCCGCCGCACTTCAAGGCCTGTCCCGCGGACCGGGATTTTCCCTCCGCGTCCTCCGAAGTTATCCGTTCCGCCCAGTCTTACGGCGAAGACGGTAACCTCCGGATTCTCTCGCTGTCCGCATTGTAAAATTACCGCACACACCAGTGCAGCCTAAGTATTATACTAAAACGCAATAGCGTTGTCAAGCGAAAAACACAAATTTTCCGCGGAAATTTTACACAGATGATTTTACATTGCTTCTATATAATCATCATTTAATCCGACGTTTTCCGTTCTGCTGCGGCACAGAGCGGCATAGGTATATTATATATGAAAATACGCTATTCTGTCGCCAGCGAATTCGACTGCGTGTACCTCATAAACGGAGCGTTCAACGAAAGGGCGGAAAACGTGGAATATCCGGCGATGTCTCCGCTGTACGTGACGGCGCTGCCCCTGAAAGCGGTGCTGCTGCCGTACACCGTGCGCCTGCTCGCCGGGAAAGCGACGGGCAACGCCGATCTCGCGCAGTGCTACGAAGTCGCGCCCGACCACTTCCTCGTGCGGCTGAAAGAGCGGCACAATTACGTCTACTCCCCCGCGCACGCGCAGGCCATAACGCCGGAAAAGGGACTGGCGCCCGCGTTCTACCGCGCGGTCAAGTCGGGCGACCTCGAAAGCGCTCGGCGCATGATGACGAAAGAGCTGTCCGACGCGGTGGACGACGAATCGCTCGCAGCCTTCTTCGCGCCCTATTCGGACATAGTGGAAAACAGATTTTCCGATCTGTCCGGCGGCTTTTTTCTCATAAACAAAAACACGCTGAAAGGCGAACCGTTCAGCTTCGAAGTTTCGGGCGAGCGCATATCCGACATAACGCAGGACTGATCCCCCTATCTCAATATCCCCTCGTTTTCGCTGTACACCACGACCTCGCCGACGTCCCGGCACTCGTAGCCCACAAAGATATTCGACACTATAATGAGGTCGCAGACCGCGGGGGCAGCCAGATCCTCTAATTCGTACGAAATATGTACGACGTAATAGTCGCCGTATTTGCCGAAATATCCGTCCACTTCGAACGATAAGATTGCGTGCGCGTCGTCGTATTCTTCGTTCTCCGCCCTGAATTCGCGTTCTATATCCGCCTTTATTTCTTCCGGGAGAGGATCGAACGTCTTCGGCGTGAAAGGAATCACGACGTAATCGTCCGTACTCTGATCCGCGCTGCCGACGACAGAAACGCGGCCGCTCATAAGCGCGGCGATGTTTTTTATGTCGTTACGCGTAAACTTTCCTTCGTTATACATATCCGCCAATATATGATCGGTGCTTACTTCACCGCCGGCGCCGCATGCGGAAAAACACATGCCGGCGCACAGCACTGCCGCGCAGATTAAGACTATTACGGTTTTTTTCATCGTTTTCCCTCCCCACGGTTTTATGTCTTAATTATAATACGAACGGCCGGATATGTCAATATCCCATCATAAAACGGCCCGGGCAACAGCC
>ULSO01079380.1_pt1 | contig 21383 bp, 17 predicted proteins | sample 1956701 | NCBI WGS metagenome assembly ULSO01 (sample SAMEA4835708, study PRJEB28245) | human gut metagenome | biome: gut microbiome; material: fecal sample | place: Denmark | collected 2008 | reverse complement strand
TTATTCTATCAAAATGTTTTGCATTTGTCAAGAACTTTTTTAAATTATTTTATGTAGAAGATAAAGCGGAGAAGGAGGGATTTGAACCCTCGCGCCAGTTTCCCGACCTATACCCTTAGCAGGGGCACCTCTTCGGCCACTTGAGTACTTCTCCAAAGTCTTTACACAAATTATTTAAATGTTTTACGCACTTACGTGACGCATTGTTTATTCTATAAAATTTTCTTTGTTTTGTCAATAGTATTTTTATATTTTTTTAAATTCTTTTATTGAAGTCTCGTACAGATTGTTTCCTTCACTGTCTATTACCACAATTACCGGGAAATCTTCTACGTATATCTTTCTTATTGCCTCTGCACCGAGATCATCATAGCAGATTACTTTTGATGATTTTATGCATTTTGAAAGGAGAGCGCCTGCTCCACCGACTGCAGCAAAATACACTGCTTTATTGCGAATGACTGCATCTATTACTTCTTTTGATCTTTTTCCTTTGCCAATCATTGCTTTTTCACCTAAATCAAGCAGTCTTGGGGCATACTTGTCCATTCTTGTTGCTGTTGTAGGTCCGGCTGAGCCAATTGGACGACCATCTCTGGCCGGTGATGGTCCCATATAGTAGATTGTCGAATCCTTTATATCTATTGGCAGTTCCTCTTTACGGTCCAGCGCCTCTATCATTCTTTTATGTGCAGCATCTCTTGCCACATACATTTCACCTGTTATGTATACATAGTCTCCTGATTTCAGGTCTTTTGTTATTTTCTGTGTGATTGGAGTTGTTATATGTTTTTCCATTTTTTTCTCCTGCTTCTTTTATTTTTACTTTATTTTGTATCTATACAGAACCACTGAGAATAAAAATGCTGATGCTCGTCTTTCATGTAAACAGTATTTTTTCTCAAGATGGCTCGTCTATGCAATAATTCTTTACAATTCCTTCACTACATGGCGATTTACGTGACAGCAAATATTTACCGCAACCGGCAATCCTGCAATGTGGGTTGGATATGTGTTTATGTTTACTGCGAGGGCAGTAGTGCTTCCGCCGAGTCCTCCGGGCCCTATACCCAGATTATTAATTTTTTCAAGCATCTCTTTTTCAAGCTCTGCCACATACTCTATGTCTGAATGTGTGCCTGCTTCTCTTGTCAGCGCTTTTTTTGCCATTATTGCGCATTTTTCAAAGGTTCCACCGACTCCGACTCCGACAACCATAGGAGGACATGCGTTTGGCCCTGCATCTGAAACTGCTGTCAGAATCGCATTTTTTACTCCCTCTATACCATCTGCCGGCTTTAACATAAATACACGACTCATGTTTTCGCTTCCAAAGCCCTTTGGTGCAAAGGTTATTTTGACCTTGTCGCCGGAAACTATTGAGTAATGGATGACTGCAGGTGTGTTGTCCTTTGTATTTTCCCTGATGAGCGGATCCTTTACCACTGATTTTCTCAGATAGCCGTCTGTGTAACCCTGTCTGACTCCTTCATTTATGGCATCCTCCAATACGCCTCCCGTAAAATGGACATCCTGGCCTATTTCTATGAAAAAAACTGCCATTCCGGTATCCTGACATATCGGTATCATATCCTCGCCTGCTATTTTTAAGTTTTCCTGTAGCTGGTTTAATATTTTTTTACCTAAAGGTGATTCTTCATTTGCTGTTGCAGCTTTAAGTGCCTTGTCCATGTCCGGCGAAAGAAAATGATTTGCCTGTATGCACATTTCCTTTATTGCAGCTGTTATTTCTGAAACGTTTATTTCCCTGATCATTTCTTTTCCTCTCTTTTTATTCTCTGTATTTTAAATATTTTTATTGTATTCTTAACTAATCAGAATCATCCTTCTGAATAGTTACTTGTTCTTTACCACTCTATACACATGATTTTAAATTCCGGCACCTTTTATCCACAATTCAATATTATTTTTTGCGTTTTTGTGGATAAACATATTTATTTTTTTGTATCATGTTTATTTATTACTATTCAAAGCCTCTGAAAACGCAAATATGATGCATAGTGCTTGCATGTAAACATTTTTTCTCAATACAGCTCGAATAGTATCACCACATTCGCAAAAAGCAGGATCTTATGACCCTGCTTTTATGAATTTAGTTATGCTTCTGTGTTATTTTCGATAGCTTCGGCATGTGAATTATTATTCTCTGCTGAGTTTTCGTCACTATTTTCTGATTCGTCAGCCTCTTCCTTAGCTTCTTCAGGTGGCATGAGAGTCTTATCCTCTACTACCTTTGCGATGCTGGCTACGCTCACACCTTCCTTCAGGTTGATGAGCTTGACACCTGTTGTGATTCGTCCAAGCACTGTTACATCACTTACCTGGATTCTGATGATAATGCCCTCTGTTGTGATGAGCATGAGCTCGTCATCGTTTTCAACTGATTTGACTCCTACGAGATTGCCTGATTTTTCTGTAATCTTGTAGCATTTTACTCCCTTACCGCCACGGTTTTGTGTGGTAAATTCGTCAATTCGTGTACGTTTTCCAAGTCCGTTTGATGATACTAAAAGCACTGCCTCACCCATTGATGCGGTCTGCATTGCGATTATTACATCATTTGGTGCAAGATTCATTCCGATAACACCCATGGTTGTACGGCCTGTTGAGCGCACATCTGTCTCCTTGAATCTGATACACTGTCCGAATTTGGTGAAGAGCAAAATATCCTCTGAATTGTCTGTGACCTTGACCTCTATGAGTTTGTCGTCCTCGCGCAGATTGATTGCTGCAAGTCCGTTCTTTCGGATATTCTCATAATCCTTTATCGGTGTTTTCTTGACTATTCCGTTTCTTGTAGCCATGAACAGATACTTGTCATCCTCATATTCTTTGATTGGAATCATGGCTGTTATTTTCTCGTCAGGCTGAAGCGGTATGAGATTGATGATGGCTGTGCCTCTTGATGTACGGCTTGCCTCAGGTATCTCATATGCCTTGATTCTGTATACTCTTCCTGTATTTGTGAAAAACATCAGGTAGTGATGTGATGTGGTCATGAGCATCTCGACGATATAATCATCCTCGATTGTCTCCATTCCCTTTATTCCCTTGCCACCGCGGTGCTGAGCCTTGAAATTGTCAGTGCTCATGCGCTTTATGTAGCCTACCTTTGTCATTGTTATGACTGTATTTGTCTCAGGAATGAGATCCTCCATCGACATATCATACTCGTCATAGCCTATTTCTGTCTTTCTGTCGTCGCCATATTTATCTGCAATTGCGATAATTTCCTCCCTGATTACTCCAAGAAGCTTTTTCTCATCGGCAAGAATTGCCTTTAACTGCGCAATCTGAGCCATGAGCTCCTTATACTCAGCCTCGAGCTTTTCTCTTTCCAGTCCTGTAAGAGCCTTAAGACGCATATCGACAATTGCCTGTGACTGCTCATCGGTCAGACCAAATCTCTCCATCAATCTGGTCTTTGCCTGCTGTGTGGTCTGGCTTGAGCGGATAATACTTATTACCTCGTCTATGTTGTCCTGGGCAATAATGAGACCCTCTACAATATGTGCCCTGGCCTCTGCCTTGTCGAGATCAAACTTTGTACGTCTGGTCACTACATCCTTCTGGTGGATGAGATAGTAGTTGAGCAGATCGTATAGATTTAATACCTTTGGCTCTCCGTTTACGAGTGCAAGGTTTATCACTCCAAACGTATCCTGGAGCTGTGTATGCTTGAAAAGCAGATTTAAAACTACACTCGGGTTCACATCACGGCGGAGCTCTACCACGATTCTCATTCCCTCACGGCTTGTCTCGTCGCGGAGGTCTGTTATTCCATCTATCTTTTTGTCCTTATGAAGCTCAGCTATTTTCTCAATAAGACGAGCTTTGTTTACGTTGTATGGCAGCTCTGTCACTACAATTCTGTTTTTGCCGTTTTCCATCGGCTCGATATTGGTGACAGCACGGACTCTTATTTTGCCGCGGCCTGTTCTGTAAGCCTCTTTGATACCACTTGTTCCAAGAATTATGCCGCCTGTAGGGAAATCCGGTCCCTTTACCACATCGATAAGCTCATCAATTGTGGTTTCTTTGTCCTCGATATCGTTGTCGATAAGGCGCACTACGGCATTTACCACTTCACGCAGATTGTGAGGTGGGATATTGGTTGCCATACCTACCGCGATTCCTGTGGTTCCGTTTACTAAAAGGTTCGGATATCTTGATGGGAGCACTGTCGGCTCTTTTTCTGTCTCATCAAAGTTTGGCTCAAAATCTACTGTATTTTTGCCGATATCCTTGATTAATTCAAGAGAAATCTTTGAGAGTCTTGCCTCTGTGTATCGCATGGCAGCGGCTCCGTCTCCATCGACTGAACCAAAGTTTCCATGACCGTCCACGAGTGTGTATCTCATAGACCAGTCCTGTGCCATATTTACGAGTGCTCCATAGATTGAGCTGTCTCCGTGTGGGTGGTATTTACCCATTGTATCACCGACAATACGCGCACATTTTCTATGTGGCTTGTCAGGTGTATTTCCGAGCTCGACCATAGAGTAGAGTACTCGCCTCTGAACAGGCTTTAATCCGTCCCTGACATCAGGGAGGGCACGGCTTGCAATAACGCTCATCGCGTAATCTATGTAGGAGCTCTCCATTGTTTTTTTCAAATCGACCTGCTGTATCTGGTCAAAAATTTTGTCGTCCACTTAAATTACTCCTCCCTGCTAGATGTCAAGATTTGTTACATACTTGGCATTAGCTTCAATAAATTCTTTTCTTGGCTCTACCTTATCACCCATCAGTGTGGTAAATGTCACATCAAGCTCAGATGAATTTTCTCCGTCTATCATGACCTGTTTCAAAATTCTGTGGTCAGGATCCATTGTTGTCTCCCAGAGCTGATCAGCATCCATCTCCCCAAGTCCCTTGTATCGCTGGATCTTGTTATTATTGTCACGGCCTATGTCATTTAAAATCTGCTTGAGCTCGTCATCATCGTAGGCATACCATACACCCTTGTTTTTTTCCACCTTGTAAAGTGGCGGTGTAGCCAGGTATACATGTCCCTCCTTGATCAGATCAGGCATGAATCTGTAGAGGAAGGTGAGCATGAGAGTAGCGATGTGAGCACCGTCTACATCGGCATCTGTCATGATGATTATCTTGTCATAACGCAGCTTTGTTATATCAAAATCCTCATGGATTCCTGTTCCGAATGCTGTAATCATGGCTCTGATTTCTGCATTGTCATATATACGGTCAAGTCTTGCCTTTTCAACATTCAGTATCTTGCCTCGCAGAGGTAAAATTGCCTGTGTAGCACGGCTCCTTGCTGTCTTTGCAGAACCGCCGGCTGAATCTCCCTCGACTATGAAAATTTCACAGTTTTTAGGATCCTTGTCTGAGCAGTCAGCCAGCTTGCCCGGCAGAGTCCCTCCATCGAGAGAGGTCTTTCTTCTGGTCAGGTCTCTTGCTTTTCTTGCGGCCTCTCTGGCTCTCTGTGCTAAAAGTGATTTCTCACAAATATTTTTGGCTACATCAGGATTCTGCTCGAGGAAATATGTGAGTTTTTCCGATACAACAGCATCTACGGCTCCTCTGGCCTCACTGTTTCCAAGCTTCTGCTTTGTCTGTCCCTCGAACTGAGGCTCCTCAATCTTGATACTGATGATTGCGGTAAGTCCCTCACGGATATCATCACCTGTCAGGGCCGGATCTGAATCCTTAAGTATCTTTTTCTCACGCGCATAGGCATTGAAGGTCTTTGTCAGGGCATTTCTAAAGCCTGCGAGATGAGTACCTCCCTCAGGTGTGATTACATTGTTTACGAAGCTGAAGGTTGAATCATTAAACGAATCATTGTGCTGCAATGCAACCTCAACATAAACACCGTTTTGTGTTCCCTCGCAGTAGATGACCTCATCATAGAGAGCCTCCTTGCCACGGTTAAGATACTCGACGAACTCCTTGATTCCGCCCTCATAGTGGAATACATGATTGTGATGGCTGTTCTCACGCACATCCTTTAAAGTAATCTTAAGTCCTTTTGTGAGAAAGGCTGTCTCTCTGAGACGCTGCTTTAAGGTATCGTAGTCATACACTGTCTCCTCAAAAATCTCCGGATCCGGCAGAAAATGCACCTTTGTACCATGAAGCGACTCGTCACACTGTCCAACAATCTTTACTGTATCGTCTGTTTTGCCACGTTTGTAGCTTTGTCTGTAAATATTTCCGTCCTTGTAGACCTCAACTGTCAGCCATGTGGAAAGAGCATTTACTACAGATGCACCAACTCCGTGCAGACCGCCTGATACCTTATAGCCTCCACCGCCAAATTTACCACCTGCGTGAAGCACTGTAAAAACGACTTCAAGTGCTGATTTTTTTGCTTTATGATTGGTTCCGACCGGGATTCCTCGTCCATCATCCTGTACTGTTATGGAATTGTCTTCCTCGATTGTAACCTCAATATTTTTACAATAACCGGCTAAGGCCTCATCAACTGCATTGTCCACTATCTCGTAAACCAGATGATGAAGTCCTCTCGAAGACGTACTGCCGATATACATACCCGGTCTTTTTCTGACCGCCTCAAGACCCTCAAGTATCTGAATCTGGTCAGCTCCGTATTCCTGATTGTTCTGCTGTATTTCTTTACTCATCAATAACCTCCACCTGGCCCTTCACGACATGAAAGACCTTGTCCACCTGAAATCTATTTTTTACAAATTCATCAAGTCCCGTACAAGTGATAATAGTCTGTGTATCACTTAAGCTGTTGAGCAGATAGTTCTGCCTGTTGCCATCCAGCTCTGAAAGCACATCATCCAGTAAAAGCACGGGAGTGCTGTTTATATTTTTCTTTACAAGACTAATCTCAGAAAGCTTGAGTGAGAGAGCAGATGTCCTCTGCTGACCCTGCGAGCCGTATTTTCTGATATCCACACCGTCCACCGAAAAAAGCATATCGTCCCTGTGCGGTCCGACAGTTGTCTGGCACAGCTTCAAATCCCTGCTTCTTGCCTTAAGCAGTTCATCCTCGAAAAAAATATCATCAATGCTCGGCTCATATTTGAGTATAAGCTGCTCCCTGCCTCCCGAAATATTGCTGTGAATATCCTGTATTATCTCATTTAGCTCATTAACAAACTCGCGCCGCTTTTTTATAACATGCCTGCCATACTCAAGAAGCTGCATATCCCACACCTGAAGTGTATCAATCAAATCAGGTCTGTAAGCTATATCCTTTAACAGTCTGTTTCGCTGAACCAATGTCTTATTATACTTACTCAGGTTAGACAGATATATTTTGTCAAGCTGGCAAAGCTCCAAATCTATAAATCTGCGTCTCTCGGCAGGACCGTTTTTGATAATATTGAGATCCTCAGGAGAGAAAAAAACAATATTCAAAATACCAAACAGCTCACTCGCTTTTTTGATCGGCATTTTATTGATGGCCACACCCTTTGCACCATTTTTTCGCAGATGCATGTCAATCCGGTATTCCTTGTCATTTTTTTCGACAATTGTCCTGATATGTGCCTCATCCTCGCCAAACCGGATCATTTCCTTGTCCTTGCTTCCCTTATGGGACTTTGTAGTGCCGCTTAAATATGCAGCCTCAAGTATATTGGTCTTGCCCTGGGCATTATCGCCATAGATTATGTTGGTTTCACTGTCAAAGCTGATATCCAGTTTTTCGTAATTTCTGAAATTACTCAGTTGGATTGACTTAATAATCATTATTTAACAACCTTAACTGTTTCTCCGTCATATGAGAAAACATCTCCATCGTGAAGCTTTTTTCCTCTCTGAAGCTCAGTCTCACCGTTTACAGTCACCTGACCATCCTGAATAACAATTTTTGCCTCAACTCCCGAGCTCACAAGGTTGGCCTTTTTAAGAGCCTGTCCCAGCTTAATGAACTCATCCTGTTCTCTTATAGAAATCTGTTTCATAAAATCTCCTAGTTTGCTGCTGTATTAAAATTTACCGGAAGAATGAGGTAAATAAACTTGCCCTCATCATCCTTAATGAAGCATGGTGCCTTTGGATTGACCATGTATAAATTAACCTCCTCCTCATCGATAACACGAAGTGCATCTATGAAGAACTTAGGATTAAAGCCTATCATAATATCTTTTCCATCTTTGTCGATATCGATGTCCTCATTCATGGAACCGATAAATGAATTGATGCGAAGCTCCATATTGCCATCTGTGATATTCATGATAATAGGCTTCTTATCTCCCTCCTTGACAAGAAGAGTAGCACGGTCTATACAATCAAGAAGCTCACGCTTATTGATGCGAACCTTAGTATCGTAGTCAGATGAAAGCATCTGGTCAATCTTGAAATACTCACCCTCGATAAGACGTGAAACAACAGTAGTATTTTCAAATTCAAAAACAATATGATTGTTAGTGATATAGATAACCACATCCTCATCCGCTGAACCCGGAATAATCTTGCTTATTTCCTGCAGAGTCTTGCCAGGAACAACAACCTTCTTGCTGTCATAGTGATTTTTCATCTCGATATATCTGATAGATATTCTGTGTCCGTCAAGAGAAACAACTCGAAGCTTATTCTCCTCAATCTCAAAAAGCTCACCTGTCATCAGCTTATTGTTGTCATTATCAGCAATTGAGAAAATTGTCTGTCTGATAACCTCTTTAAGGGTAAATTGTGAAAGGACAATAGACTCATTTCTCTCAACATATGGTATGTAAGAAAAATCATCACCTGATTTTCCGATGATATTGAACTTGGCTTTTTCACATGATATGACGGTCTTGAATGAAGCATCTGTCTCAATTGTTACATCATTGTCAGGAAGCTTTCTCACTATTTCTGAAAAAATCTTGGCATCAAGAGCGATAATTCCTCTTTCTTCGATGGTTCCGTCTATTATTGTTTCGATTCCAAGCTCCATATCGTTAGCCATAAGCTTAATCTCGTTTGCAGATGCATCAATCAGTATACACTCGAGAATTGCCATTGTAGTACGTGTAGGTACTGCCTTCGATACGATATTAACACCTTTCAGTAAATTTGCTTTTGAACAAATAAGTTTCATTTAGAAAAACTCCTTCCTGCGCGTATATATAAATATTTAAAAGATATTCGTAATCTTCTTCTTAGGGGCTGTTAAAAAGTTCAAAACCCCTTCAAAGCCTTTAAAGACAAGCTTTAAGTGGCTTGATAACTTGATTAAAAGCCTGTTGAAGTAAAAATGATAAAAATTGATAACTTTTTATTCACTTTCCTTCAACCTGTCATTAACATGCTCATGTGGAAATAAAAGCAAGGTTATAACCAAATTATTAACATGCAAATGAGCACATATATAAATAGGTAGAAACTAATTTGGATTAATCTTTTTCTTGATAGTTTCTATGAGAGTACGTGTACTGTCATTCTCCTCGTAATCCTTGGTGACCTTCTTGATGCCGTGGATGATAGTAGAGTGGTCTCTGCCGCCCAAAAGCTGGCCGATTACATCAAGTGAATCAGAGGTCATGGTCTTGCAGAGGTACATGGCAATCTGTCTTGGACGTGCAATCTCGCTGCTTCTGGTCTTTGAAATCATCTGGTCTACAGAGATGTGGAAATGCTCTGAAACGACCTCGATGATGAGCTGTGCAGTGATTTCCCTTGGCTTGTCCGGCGTGATGATATTGGAAAGCTCCCTCTCAGCGATATCCATAGTGATGTGAGTATGCTCGAGATTGTGGAAGGCTAAAAGCTTGTTTAAGGCTCCCTCAAGCTCACGGATGTTGGAGCTGATGTTTGAAGCAATGTAGTTTAAGATATCATCATCTATATCAAAATTGTCAGTTTCAGCTTTCTTACGGAGGATAGCCATCCTCGTCTCATAGTCAGGAGTACCGATATCAGCCATCAGTCCCCACTCGAAACGTGAGCGGATGCGTTCCTCGAGAGTCTCCATCTCCTTAGGCGGCTTATCAGAGGTAAGGATAATCTGCTTGCCCTGTGTCTGCAGTGTGTTGAAGGTGTGGAAAAACTCCTCCTGAGTACTTTCCTTTCCTATGATGAACTGGATATCATCAATCATGAGCACATCTACAGTCCTGTATTTGTCACGGAACTTTGTCATGGCAGAAGAATTACCGTTACGGATAGATTCGATAACCTCGTTGGTAAACTCTTCAGAAGTAACGTAAAGCACCTTGGTATCAGGATTCTGGTCAATAATAAAATGACCTATTGAATGCATAAGATGAGTCTTGCCAAGTCCCGGACCACCATATATATATAGAGGATTGTATGCTTCACCAGGGCTTTCTGCCACTGCAAGAGAAGCAGAATGGGCAAACCTGTTATTATTACCTACGACAAAGGTGTCAAATGTATAGTTAGGGTTTAAGTTTGAGTGATCCCCCTTTACAGGAGTCTGTGGCTCAAGCTGAGGGGTATCGTTGTTTTTAAACTTAAGGCTCTGAGCCTGGTCCGGTAAAATAAACTGGATATCATACTCGATACCTGTCACCTCACCTATAGCTACCTTAAGAGGAAGATAATATTTTTTGTTGATATAGCTGAGCCCCATCTGCTCAGACGGAACGAGAATATACAGTGTATTGCCGTCTATGGCGAACACCTCAAGCGGTTTTATCCACGTATTAAAGGAAACGTCTGTCAGACCATGCTCTTCCTTGACCATCTGTAGTATTTCATTCCACTTTTCCATTACTTTATCCATCAAAGTTCTCCATTATTTAACATATAAAGAGTATATTATGGGAATGTTCTCCACAATCCCATACATACTATATAGTACACTATTTTTGGCATTTAGGCAATGTAAAAAGATTTACAAAAATACTTTATTCACATTTTTCAACCACAATTATACAAAGTTACCAACATGTTATTCACATATTGTGGATAACTTTTTGATATCTTGATAACTTTCCACAATATGTTGGTCGCAATAGGAGATTTATATCAAAATGTAGACGGTTATCAAGAATTATTATATATATAGAAGAAACTCGTTTTCCACATTTTTATTGTGGAATGTAAACCGATAAAAAAATATATGTAGAAATTTAAAGAAAATTGAGAAAATCCTTGACACAACAGTAATTTTTGTTATAATTATACCGATGTTTTTTAACGTAAAGGAGGTGGATATATATGAAGATGACATTCCAACCTAAGAAGAGACAGAGAGCAAAAGTTCATGGATTCAGACAGAGAATGAAAACTGCTGGCGGAAGAAAAGTAATCGCAGCCAGAAGATTAAAAGGAAGAAAAAAATTATCAGCATAGGCCACAATTTTTGTGGTCTTTTCTTCATTTTTGATTGTTTTTAGAAGGACAGCATCAAATGAAATTTTCAGATTCGTTGAAAAAAAACAAGGATTTTCAGAATGTATATAATAATGGTGTATCGTTTGCTAACAGATACCTCGTTATGTATGTTCTGAAAAATAACACAGAAAATAATCGTATAGGTATATCAGTTAGCAAAAAAGTTGGAAATAGTGTTATTAGACATCATATTACTCGTCTCGTGAGAGAGAGCTACAGACTACATGAGGACATGTTCGATAGTGGTTTGGACATCGTAGTCATCGCAAGAGTTGCAGCGCGGCATGTGGGTTATAAGGAAATAGAAAGTGCTGTTTTACATCTTGGAGGTCTTCACAGGATTATTAAGAAACAAAATATTTGAATAATGAAAAAGAAGATGGAATCGTTTTGAAAAGTATCTTAATATTTTTGATTAAATTTTATAGGAAGTATATTTCCCCGATGAAATCAACGAAATGCCCATATTGTCCGACCTGCTCAGAGTATGGTTTGCAGGCTGTGCAAAAGTACGGTGCCATAAAGGGTGGTCTGCTTGCGGCATGGAGGATATTGAGATGTAATCCTTTTTCAAAGGGTGGGTATGATCCGGTTCCATAGCAGCAATGGAGGTTTTTATGTCGGACATTTTATTAACCGCATATCCAGGCTCTATTCTTGGACCAATTGCCAAGCTTCTCGGTATCCTGATGGATTGGATATACAGTGGTATATCTAATATTACAGGTGGAAGAGTTGAGAGCGTTGTACTAAGTATTGTAATTATTACGATTATAATCTACATGTGTCTGTTGCCACTGACTATTAAGCAGCAGAAGTTTTCTAAGCTATCACAGAAAATGCAGCCCGAGATGCAGGCTATACAGGCTAAATATAAAAATAAAAAGGATCAGGCTTCAATGATGGCCATGCAGGAGGAGACACAGCTTTTATACCAGAAGTACGGTATTTCTCCGATGGGAAGCTGTGTGCAGATGCTTATACAGATGCCTATTCTGTTTGCACTGTACCGTGTGTTCTACAATATTCCTGCTTATCTGAGCGGAGTTAAGGGCTCTTTTACAGGGCTTGTTGATTCAATTCAGCAGACAAGCGGATATCAGGATACACTTGTCAGTCTGATGGAAAAATATAATGTTGTCACATCAAGCGGTCTTAACGCTTCAAATGCGGCTTCAAAGCTTGCCGATGCAAGTGGTAATACTTTAAGCAATTATATCATTGATATCCTTTATAAGCTTCCTTCAAAGGGCTGGGATGCTCTTATGGACGGTAAGTTTTTTGATGGTATCCAGAGCGCAGTTGAGAAGACACATGATGCGTTACTGCATTTCAACTACTTTTTGGGACTGAATATCTCAGATACACCTTGGTATATCATAAAGAGCAACTTTACGGACAAGCCTGATAAGTGGTTACTTTTTGTAATACTTGCACTGCTTATTCCTGTACTGTCATATCTGACACAGATGATCAATATCAAGCTTATGCCACAGGCTACAAACGGCAATGATCAGATGGCAAATCAGATGAAGATGATGAATCTCATGATGCCGCTTATGTCATTGTTTATCTGCTTCACAGTTCCTGTAGGTCTTGGTATTTACTGGATCTGCTCTGCACTTGTAAGAGGTATCCAACAGTTCTTCGTCAACAGACATATAGAGAATCTTGATCTTGAGGCTGTTATGGCAAAGAACGAGGAAAAGGCAAAGAAGAAGAGAAAAAAAATGGGACTGTCTGAGGATTATATAAAGAAGGCAGCTCAGATTAAGACAAAGTCAATTGACAATAAGGCAAATGTATCTGTATCAGCAGGCACAGAGGAGAAGCTGGCAAAGGCCGCTGAGTACAAGGCTAATGCAAAGGCAGGCTCACTTGCTTCAAAGGCTAATATGGTTAAAGAGTTTAATGAACGCAATTCACGCAAATAGGGGGAGAAAATAGTGGAATACATTGAAGTATCTGCAAAAACAATTGACGATGCTTTGACAGAGGCATCTATTAAACTTGGAACAACAAGCGATAAGCTAGAGTATGAGGTAATTGATAAGGGAAGCAATGGTTTCCTGGGAATTGGCAGCCGTGATGCTGTCATCAAGGTTAAAAAGGCCGAGGCAAGTGTTGAGGATGAGATTCGCGAATTCCTTGACAGTGTGTTTAAGGCAATGAAGCTTGAGGTTACTATTGATATCAAAATGGATGAGGACAACAGAAATGTTGATGTTGAGCTTAACGGTCCTGAGATGGGCGTTTTAATCGGCAAGAGAGGTCAGACTCTCGATTCACTCCAGTACCTTACAAATCTTGCTATCAATAAGCAGTCTGAGAATTACTACAGAGTAAAGATTGATACTGAGGATTACAGAAAGAGAAGAAGAGAGACACTTGAGAATCTTGCAAAGAATATTTCATTTAAGGTTAAGCGTACAAAGAGACCTGTTTCTCTTGAGCCGATGAATCCTTTTGAGAGAAGAGTGATTCATTCTGCACTTCAGAATGATAGATTTGTTGAAACACACAGCGAGGGTGATGAGCCTTACAGACACGTTGTTGTGACACTTAAGAAATAATAGATATAAATCATTAAAAGGGTATCTGGTTTCAGGTATCCTTTTTGAATATATATTATCTTAGAATTTTTGAGGAATTTCATATGCAAAATGATACAATAGCGGCTATTGCCACAGCTATGTCTCCGTCAGGAATCGGAATTATCAGAATAAGCGGAGATGATGCACTTTCGGTAATAGACAGAATTTATAAAAGCAAGAATAATAAAAAGAAAATAAGCGCCTGTCAGTCACATACCATTCATTATGGTTTTATATATGACGGCGATGAAAAAATAGATGAGGTTATGGTGCTTTTGATGAAGGCTCCCAATACATACACGAGGGAGGATACTGTGGAGATAGACTGCCACGGTGGTGTGTATGTGATGAAAAGAGTGCTTGAAGCAGTAATCAAAAACGGAGCAAGACCGGCAGAGCCCGGAGAGTTTACTAAAAGGGCATTTTTAAACGGCAGGATTGATTTATCCCAGGCAGAATCTGTCATAGATGTAATAAATTCAAAAAATGATTTTGCGCTCAAAAGCTCTTTAAGCCAGCTAGGCGGAGCCGTGCTTGGAAGCATCAGGCAGATAAGAGAGCAACTTTTGCATGAGATTGCATTTATTGAGTCGGCACTTGACGACCCTGAACACATTTCTCTGGATGGTTATCCACAAAAACTACGTACAATTGTGGATAACGAGTATGTGGAGATAGATGGTCTGTTAAAAACCTCAGATAATGGAAGGATTCTGAAGGAAGGAATAAACACAGTAATCATTGGAAAGCCAAATGCCGGAAAGTCATCGCTTTTAAATGTGCTTGTCGGAAGTGACAGGGCAATTGTCACGGATATAGCAGGAACCACGAGAGATGTGCTTGAGGAACAGATTAATATTGGTGGAATCACCTTAAATCTCGTTGATACTGCAGGCATCAGAAGCACTGAGGATGTTGTTGAAAAAATTGGTGTGAAAAAGGCTATGGAGCATGCCAATGGAGCTGATTTAATAATATATGTAGTTGATTCGTCCGTTGCACTTGATGATAATGATTATGATATTATCAATTTTATTAAGGATAAAAAGGCTGTCATTTTACTAAATAAGTCGGATCTGGCCTCTAATGTGTCTGCAGATGATATAAAAAAGCTTGTGGATAAAACTGTTATCTCGGTTTCTGCAAAGGAAAGCTTGGGAATAGATGAGCTTTCTGATACAATAAAGGATATGTTTTTTGATGGAGAGGTCTCATTCAATGATGAGATTTATATCACAAATATCAGGCATAAAAAACTATTGTCAGATGCTAAGGAAAGTCTTAAGCTTGTTATGAACAGTATTGATGATGATATGCCGGAGGATTTTTATTCGATTGATTTGATGAGTGCGTATGAGTCACTTGGACTCATAATAGGAGAATCGGTTGAGGATGATCTGATGGATGAGATATTCAGTAAATTTTGTATGGGAAAGTAGGCAGTTATGTGCAGTAAGTTTGTTGAAGAAAATTATGATGTTGTTATAGTTGGTGCAGGACATGCGGGCTGTGAGGCAGCACTTGCGTGTGCCAGGCTTGGACTTGAGACTATTGTTTTCACGGTAAGCGTGGACAGTATAGCGCTCATGCCATGTAATCCTAATATCGGTGGAAGCTCTAAGGGGCATCTCGTCAGGGAGATTGATGCACTTGGCGGCGAGATGGGAAAAAACATTGACAAGACCTTTATCCAGTCAAAGATGCTAAATAAATCAAAGGGACCGGCTGTTCATTCTCTCCGCGCGCAGGCGGATAAAGCGGAATATAGTATGCAAATGAGAAAAACCCTTCAAAATACCGACCATCTGACCATCAGGCAGGGTGAGGTTTCTGAGATTGTTACCGATGAGAATAATAATATAGTCGGTGCAAAAACTACTTCGGGAGCTTTATATCATTGTAAGGCGATTGTGTTGTGTACCGGTACATATTTAAGAGCCAGATGCTTAACCGGCGAGATGATCACTCATACAGGTCCGAATGGACTTCTGGCAGCTAACCATCTGACTCAGTCGCTCATAGATCACGGAATTGAGATGCGCAGATTCAAAACCGGAACTCCAGCGCGTGTAGATAAGAGAAGTCTTGATTTTTCGAAGATGGAGGAGCAGTTCGGTGACGATAGGGTAGTGCCGTTTTCATTCACAACTGATCCTGAAAGTGTGCAGATTGATCAGGTTTCATGCTGGCTTACATATACGAATAGTAAGACCCATGAGATTATAAGAAACAATCTAGACCGTTCACCGATTTATGCAGGCATCATAGAGGGAACAGGTCCTAGGTATTGTCCTTCAATAGAGGATAAAGTGGTTAAGTTTGCTGAAAAGGAAAGACATCAGATATTTATTGAGCCGGAGGGTCTTAATACAAACGAGATGTATGTCGGAGGTATGTCTTCTTCTATGCCTGAGGATGTGCAGTATGAGATGTACCGCACTCTTCCGGGACTTGAAAATGTGAAAATAGTAAGAGACGCTTATGCCATAGAGTACGACTGTATCAATGCAAACCAGCTATATGCATCGCTCGAGTTTAAGAAAATACATGGTCTGTTCAGTGGTGGACAGTTCAACGGTTCGTCCGGATATGAGGAGGCAGCATGTCAGGGACTTATCGCCGGTATTAATGCAGCAATGAAGATACTTGGCAAAAAGCCATTGATACTTGACAGGTCAGAAGCATACATAGGTGTGTTGATAGATGATCTGGTCACTAAGAAAAATAGAGAACCTTACCGCATGATGACTTCAAGAGCGGAATATAGACTCCTTTTAAGACAGGACAATGCAGATTTGCGTCTCACCGAGAAGGGATACGAGGTTGGTCTGATTTCAAAGGAAAGATATGACTATGTATGTAAAAAGAAAGAGCTTATTGATAAGGAAATAGAGAGAGTGTCGCATGTAAATATCGGTGCAAGGGCTGATGTACAGGAGATTCTGAAGAAATACAACAGTATAGAGCTAAGCAACGGAACCACACTTGAGGAGCTTATAAGAAGACCTGAGCTGGATTATGACAAGCTCGCTCCGATAGATCCCGACAGACCTAAGCTATCTGATGACACAAGAGAACAGATTAATATTCTTATTAAGTACGCAGGGTATATTTCAAGACAGATCAAGCAGGTCTCTCATTTTAAAAAGCTTGAGAAAAAACTGTTACCTACTGATTTTGATTATAATACTATTTCGGGTCTGAGAATTGAAGCACAGCAGAAGTTGAATGAATTTCAGCCGCTTAGTATAGGTCAGGCATCCAGAATTTCAGGTGTCACACCTGCTGATATATCGGTTTTACTTGTATTTCTGGAGCAACTAAAATACTCAAATCCTGATTTATTTTCTAGGTTAAACCCGGATAATACAAGCACTGAGCAATAAAAATGGAGAATAAAATATGAAATATGATTTTACACATTTCACTGATGAATTATCAAAAATTAAATGTACATTAAATAATTCACAATTAGAGCAATTTGAGCTATATTATGACATGCTTATCGAAAAAAACAAGGTTATGAACCTTACTGCCATTACAGATTTCGACGAGGTAATAGAGAAACACTTCCTGGATAGCTTGTTTTTATGCCACACATTGGATTTAAACGCGGAAAAAAATATCATTGATGTCGGAACCGGAGCTGGTTTTCCCGGTATTCCTCTTAAGATAGCTTTTCCAGAGCTTAAGATTACTTTATTAGATTCACTTAATAAGAGAGTTGGATTTTTAAATGAAGTTATTGAAGCGCTTGAACTTAAGGATATTGAAGCAGTTCATGGCAGGGCAGAGGATTTTGCCAGGGATAAGGAACACAGAGCAGCTTATGATATTTGTGTATCGAGAGCAGTCGCAAATCTGTCTACTCTTTCAGAATACTGTCTGCCGTTTGTGAAAATGGGAGGCTGCTTTGTGTCATATAAATCAGGTGAGTGCGAGAGCGAGGTGGCAGATGCAAAGTCGGCCATTTATCTGTTGGGAGGTAAGCTGAATAAAATAGAGCAGTTTGGCTACTCGGATAATCATCGCTCGTTTGTCATAATTGATAAGGTTATGAATACGAGCAATAAGTATCCGAGAAAAGCCGGACTGCCTTCAAAGAAACCATTGTAAAAAACCGTTATAATTGTTGAAGAATAGTTATAGGCGGTGCTTTATTTTAGATTAAAGTATAGAATTAGTTAGTAACAATTTTTTTAATAATTGAAGCTGTTTTATCCGGTAACTCTAACTGAGGATAAAGCTTTGCATTTGCAATATGGATGATGTCGCATTTACTGTTTAGCTTATGGTAATTGTTGATAACATCCATATTATTTTTTATTCCTGTTGATGCTATAATTGATACATCCTTGTCCATGTTCTTGAGAGCAGGCGCGATATTAGTATTGATGTAGTTTGATAAAATGCTTGAGTAAAGATATTTGCCGCGGCTTTGCCCTTTATGTGCGGACTCATAGTATGCATCCTTCATCTTATCTGATATGAGCTGGCTTCTTGAAATAAATTTATTTCTGAAGAGTAAATCTACTTTGATAGGGCTCATAAGCTTATTGTATATAAATGTACCTATGATTGGCAGATTAATTATGTTCTGCTTAAATTTTGTGTTCTTGTCAGGTATGCATTTAAGCTGTTGTAATGATACAGGGTTTATAAGTATGATTTTATTAAATAAATCCTTTGACAGAGCATTTGCCATGATTACAGGAGCTGTTGACAGATTGGTTGCAGCTACGTTAACAGGCTTTACGATTACGTCATTTACAAAGGCTGTGATAATCTGTACATACATGTAGCTTGTATATTGGATGGAAGGCTTGTCCGAGCGGCCACATCCAAGCAAATCAATAGTGTATACGGTATTGTTCTTTGCAAGCTTTTTAGCTACCTTTGCCCATTCTTCACCGGATGCTCCGGAGTCGGTGTCGTGTATTAAAAGTATTGGCTCACCGGTGCCGGTTTTTGTATAAAAGATATTTCCTTCTTTCCATTTGTAGTAGTGGCCATTGTCTACTTTGAGTGCATTTTTTCTTTCAGCATTAGAGTCTACAACTCTGTTGTATATATGCATTCCGGCAATCACTGCAGATGTGAGAAAAAGCAGATTTTTTGTACTTTTTTTCATATTATAACCTCCTTGTTTTTATCTGAAAAATTTGATATATTGATTTTGTATTCTTATAACTATATTATAACAAAAAAGAAGTTTTATACAATTATTTTTTATAATTGCTTTTAAATATAGTAAAAATGATATATAATTATCTTGTAGATAGATTAATTATACAAACAAATGTTCGATAACTATGGTTAAACAATATTTAGAGAAGACAAGAGATGAATTTTATGACAGCAAGTATGCGCTTATAGAAAAACTTACTGCCGCTGAGAATCATTTTAAAGAAAATATCAAGATTATCCAGATGCTTGAGGGAAAATCCGATGAAAGCTTTGAGGCTTTTACCCCTCGTGAAATCAATTCATATAATAAGAGCAAAGCTAAGGAACTTAAGGAAGAGCAGAAGCTGATTGAGCCTCAGATAAAGTCTTTACACCAACAGATTTCTGATATTGATTGCAAGATTGATGAAATCAACAGTGTTATCAGAGTGTATAATTCTGATGAGACAACTAATGAAGTAGAAATTTCAGAGGCCATATCTGATGTTATCAACGAAGAGGATAGTGATGCTTTTAAGAGGGTGATTTTAAAGACTGTGGAGAGTGAGAGACAGCGTATCGCCCGTGATTTGCACGATTCTACTGTACAGAGTCTGACATCACTCACTCACAAGACAGAGCTTTGTCTTAAACTTATGGATGTTGACCCTATCAGGTGCCGGCTTGAGCTCACGTCTCAGGGAAAGATACTGAAGGATATTATCAATGAGCTTCGAAATATGATTTATAATTTAAGACCTATGTCATTTGATGATATTGGATTTAATATTACTGTTGAGCGTGCTCTTGATAAGCTTCGCAATTCAAATAATATAAGATGCAATTTCAAGACATCCGGTGATGAGTACATGGTAGACAGTCTTGTGTCACTAACCTTACTCAGGGTCATTCAGGAGGCTTGCAGTAATTCTATCAAGCATGGTCATGCCAAAGAAATTAATGTTTCATTAAAGTATGAACCAAAATCACTTACTTTGACAATAAAGGATGATGGAGATGGTTTTGATACATCTGCTATTCCTGAGTTTACCAGAGATGATAATTCAGGCTTTGGATTATCTATGATGAAGGAAAGAATTTATCTTCTTTCCGGTAAAATATCTATTTCATCAAGACCCGGTGAGGGGTGCATAGTTAAGGTAATTATACCTGTAAATAAGGAGGATTAAATTATGGCTATTAATATTATGATTACAGATGATCATTCTATGATCAGAGAAGGACTAAAAAATCTGCTGGAGCTTGACGGTGATATAAAGGTTATTGCTGAGGCAGAGAATGGTGAGGAGTGCCTTGATAAATTAAAGACCTTCAAACCAGATGTATTACTTTTGGATATCAATATGCCAAAGATGAATGGTCTTGAGGTATTAAAAGCATTAAAGGACAGAAAGTCTAAGGTAAAGGTACTTGTTCTTACTGCTCACAATGAGACAGAATATCTTATGAAGGCTGTAGATATCGGAATCAACGGATATGTACTGAAGGAATCTGAGTCTGCTGAGCTTAAAAAGGCTATTTTCACTATTGCTGATGGTGAGACTTATATCCAACCTAGTCTTATTCCTGCTCTCAATTCTAAGATGATTCAGAAGAATGAGGATGAGCTTAAGATAGATGCCCTTACTAAGAGAGAGATGGAAGTACTTAAAGAAATGTCTGTTGGTAAGTTTAACAGAGATATTGCTAAGGAAATGAAGATTAGTGAGAGAACTGTTAAGAATCATATTTCAAGTATTTTCAAAAAGCTTGAGGTTACTGATCGTACACAGGCTGCGGTATTTGCAATTCGTAACAACATTATTCAGATTATGTAATATACGATTTATATTTTATTGGAAATTTATTAGAGGAATGTTTCACGTGAAACATTCCTTTTTGATTATTTGATATAGTTTATTGACAGTAGTACGGAATCAGTCATGCATATACATTCCGCACTCGTTTTACTCCGCAACTGAGAGTATGTAAGAAATTACATATAGGTTGAGACAGTAGTACGCCACCGTCCATATTTGCCATCGTGGCTCAGTATGGACTCGCTCGTACATCCATGTACGAGCGTTGCTATGGATAGGAGTGATTTCAAACATACTCTAAGTTGCTGCGTAGACTCGTTTGGAATGTATATGTATGCCGGATTCCTTGAATTATGGATGCACTATGATATATATGGTATTATAGTGTTAAATTTATGATTATATGATCTGAATATATACATACTTTAATATTTATTAATTCAACATCAAATAATAAATATTAAAGTATATAGCAAAATGTTTCACGTGAAAC
>ULSO01013050.1_pt1 | contig 21458 bp, 10 predicted proteins | sample 1956701 | NCBI WGS metagenome assembly ULSO01 (sample SAMEA4835708, study PRJEB28245) | human gut metagenome | biome: gut microbiome; material: fecal sample | place: Denmark | collected 2008 | reverse complement strand
ATATACTGGGGAATACATATCACAATTTGCGTAAACTACAACCAGCACATGGTGGAAGTGATCCCGGTAAGATTTCCACCTCCGGCGTCATGGAAAAGGATGTCAACCTCAGTATTGCAATGGCTCTTAAACAGCTGTTTGAAAACAGAGGCTTTACTGTTGTCATGACCAGAACCACCGACTGCGACCTCGCCCCGGATAATTCCAAGCATCCAAAGACAGATGATCTCACAAAGAGAACTGCCCTGATGTCTAAAAGCAATGTGGCAGTCAGCATCAGTATCCATCAAAACAGCTTTGAGGACAATTCAAGCTGCGGTCCACAGGTATTCTATTATGAAGCCTCTGATGCAGGAAAAGAGCTCGCATCCTCTGTCCTTGGAGCTTTAAACACTTCTCTTTGTGTCGCAAAGCCACGAAGCATTAAGCCCAATAAAGAATACTTTATACTTAAAAAATCCACATCCCCGACCGTAATCGTAGAATGTGGATTCTTGAGTAATCCTGCTGAGACACTTCTTCTTACTGACAAAAACTATCAGGATGACCTGGCACATGCAATATATATCGGTGTTACAGACTATCTTGCGCAATCACCCTCTGGACATTTACAATAAACTGCTCTGCGATGTGATATAGTCTGGTTGTCTGGACACTTTCACTGCCATCAAGCTGCTTTTTAGTCTCATTATCTGACTCAGTATTCGATTTCATATCTGACATCTTAGACTCTTTTGCAGATATATCATGCTCCAGTGCCACATCTATGCGCACACGCTGTTCACCATCACTTATTCCTGCCTCAAACATAGTGATATTATCTTCAAACAGCTTTTTAGTCTGCTCATCGTCTGTGACTATCATAGCAGATACTGAGTTTTCCTTTGCCTCAAAATATGCAGCTACTCTGCCGCATTTTTTATCCTCAAGGAATATGTCAACCATGCCCTTTTTATCCTCGCCTCTTACTATACTAAGCTTCATACCTGTGACCCCGTCTGCAGTCTCTATTGGTACAATATAGTTTTCCTGTCTCGACATATTTGAAGCTATCCTTAGCTGACTGCATAATAGCTTCATCTGTCTGAGGTCTATTGAACCGGTGTGCCTATCCTCTATAATCATCGAATCCATAACATGCTCTGCTGTATCAGCCAGCGTTTCCTGCGCCTGCGCAAGCTCCTTTGGATTTTTGACCGACTCAGAAAACCGTCTGAGAGTCTCATCCAAAAGAGCCCTTGCCGTAGCACTGTCTCCACGCTCCCAGAGATTTCTTACTGCCTCTGACGGATTTTTCATTAGCCGTGACGCAGCCATGAGGTTTACCGCGGTTGTTTTTACATCATATTTCTCTAGAAAAGCATATACGTTCTCAGGCACCGAAACTGCCTGATTGAACTGTCTTAGCTGTTCTGTGGCATATTGCTCTGACAGTGCGTTATCCTCGTTGGCCTCATATACAGCCTGCCTTAACTGCTCCGGAGTCATATCAAGCCAGCTGTCATACTGCATAAACTCCATTTTCTCAGGTGAAAGTGTATCAAGCACATCCCTTAGGCAGTTTGTATGATATGCGCTTTCTATCTGTGAGTCAATTTTAATGCCACTGCTTACACTGTCCACTCCGGCAAAGGTATCGTCCACCTTATAGTCCATGGCACTCTTTCCTCGTACCCGGACCGCTGTAAGCAGATTTTTCATTGTAATATCTGCTCCCTGATTAACAAGTGAGCCTATCACAGCACCATCTGACTGCTCCACCTGTGAAATAAGCCTGTATATGCCTATATATGAGTCTCTTTCCTCCTCTGAGATTTCATTTTTCTTTTCAAGCTTCCAGAGAAACTCGCTGAATTTCTCATCCTTTTCGTCAGGATTTTCTGATTTTATCCGTCTGGCAGTGTCACTTATGTCACTCATGCTCATATCAAGCGGTGATATGCCTCTTTTTATCATCTCAATCGTCACCGCCGGTGTCATATCGCTGAATGCTCTCTGCACCTGCTCATCTACAGACTTTATCTGCTTTATATTGTCCTCTGTGATGTCGGTACTATTGTACGCAAGTATCCGCACAGCCCTGCGATTGCTTTCAGATGTATCTATCTGAAGCTCTTTAAGTATATCATCCACATTCTGAAATGCTTTTGATATACTGTCTCCCATATCTGCCCGCGGTGATGTCATAAGAGTCTCATATCCTGAGGCTGCTGCTTCTAATGACTGCTTCATTGCTTTGCCTGCTGTATACAGCTCATACACAGTGTCATCAGCGGATTCCAGGGTCAATACATAAGCCGGCTGCTGCTTCATCTGATTGAAAATATCACAGACATTATTGTACATACGTACCCTATCATCAGATGCCTCTACACTGCTCTCACCAAACAGCGCTCCGTAGTATTTATTTTCCTGCTGCTTAAGCAGCTCCACTACACGTTCAATAGGCTCTGTGTCTATTGAAACTCCTTTTTTTATGAGTGAAAGGTTGGCTTCTGCTGTCATGGAAAGTCTCGCTTCCTCAAGCTTTCTTTGAGCTGTCACAAGCCTTGCTTCCCGGCTGCCTGTAATCTGATTATCCGCAGCTTTATTCGCTGAGGCTTGCGATGCTGCACTATCCTTGCCCCTTGCAGCTATAAGCTTTGACAGATTCTCTATCGTGACAGGTATGTTATCTGACTCTAATGTGACAATGTCATCTGCGGTCGCCTCACCTAATACATCACAGGCTTTCTTTGCCATGTCAAATGTCAGACCATCTTGTGACATAGTGGCATCTGTAGCCTTTTTTCCCATTGCCAGTGCTTCTGTCACTGCCCTTGCATAAAAATCACTGCTCACATTTTCTTCTGCTGCGTTGATGCAGTCTACCTGATTCGCAAGCAGCACATTGTCAGGTGTAACGGCTATATCTTCATCTATCAGCCATCTGCACTGATTCAGATTCTCATCACTACTGTCTATATGAGCTTCCTCTAATATCTGTTTAAGCTGTGGCTTAAGCTCATCAAACAGCTCATCTGATATCTCCGTCATTTTGGTTTTCTGCCTGTAATCTTGTACCTGACTGCTGCTGTACGTAGCCTTGTATACATTGGAAACCGTCGGATTCATGTTATTTCTGACCAGATATGCCTTTGTCTCATTGGATATATTTGTAAGGCTCTTTGCCCGGTCTATGGCATCTGTACCTGCCTTTATATTGTCATCTGTAGCAGGAATATCATATGCTTTCATCTGATTGACAAGCATGGCCGCTTCAGTCTGGCTTCCCGTGATGTCTGTGAGCTGCTCCATGCTCAGATCATCTCCATATATGGATATATCTACACCAGCCTTTGCCAGCACTGCTTTTATCTTGTCGGTCTCAGTGACAATGACATCATATCCGTCATCCTTTGCAGCTTTGTAATCATCACTCGTGGTGGTGCTTGCAGTGACAATCATATCATTTCGCCTGTTTTCTGAGGTCTGATTCATGTCATTTAGCAAATTTTCTGCCATATCTGTGCCATTGTTATTCCCGGCTTCGTTTTTAGCCTGTGGTCTTGCATATATCGTATCCGACATATCAACAGAATTTGACGAACCGACAACAGCCGCCTTTTTTGACATATTGTCACTGCTGTCTGTCTTTATGTAGTCTGACACACGCATACCCGCTGTCATGTCATTTATGGTTTTTGTGTCCGTATTTTTCGTATCTGTGCTTTTATTAATCAAATTCTCTATCTGCATATTTCCTGCTCCGTGCCCTGCATATATACCATCTCTGCAGCCTTTATTTATGGATATTTTTTGCTCATATGTGAGGGGGTGGTTCTGAATAGTTATCTTTTTATTTTATATCGACATATAATACGCAAAAATAAAGACCGCGCCTTAAATTGGCGCGGTCCTTTAGCCTGCTGTTTACCGGTATATTAGTATTTAAATACAGCAACTCCGTAAGGCGCAAGTGGATAAGCAAATGAAAATGGTCTGCCGTCACACTCTGATTTGACTGCCTTATAGTCCAGCTTCTTATATGACTGTTTTGCTGCCTTGCCTCTGCCCTTTGCAGCCTTCTTTACAGGCTCTTGTACCGTTTTGCCTGTAAACTTAGGATCCTCACTATCTAAAACAAGCTGATATGTCTTGTGCTTTGGCACTCCGACTCTGTAATCAGGTCTCTCTACCGGTGTGAAATTGATGACAAAGAGCATATTATTCTTTCCATCCTTACTCTTTCTGATAAAGCTGAAGATGCTTCTGTCTGCATCGTTTGCATTTATCCATTCAAAGCCTTCCCAGCTTGAATCCAGCTCATACAGACAGCGGTTTCTCCTATAGAGGTGAAGCAGCTCCTTTACCCAGTTCTGGATCTTTTTATGCTCCGGATTCTCAAGCAGATACCAGTCGAGTTCTCTTTCCTCACTCCACTCCTGCTTCTGTGCAAACTCCTGTCCCATGAAAAGAAGCTTCTTTCCACAGTGTCCCATCATAAATGCATATCCTGCCATGAGGTTCTTGAATTTATCCCCTTCTAAGCCCGGCATTTTGTTGAGCATAGAACACTTCAGATGTACCACCTCATCATGTGACAGTACCAGAATATATTTCTCACTCTCATTATAGCTCATCGCAAATGTCATCTTGTTGTGGTTATTTTTACGGAAATATGGATCCAGCTTCATATAATCAAGGAAGTCATGCATCCATCCCATGTTCCACTTGTAGCTGAAGTTCAGTCCGTCTTCCTCTACCTTGCCTGTTACCTTTGGCCATGCGGTAGACTCTTCGGCTATCATTACAGTTCCGTGATTTCTTCCAAGTATGAGTGTATTGATATGCTTGAAAAACTCTACTGCCTCTAGGTTCTTATTGCCTCCGAACTTGTTTGGCACCCACTGTCCGTCGCTCTTTCCATAGTCAAGATAAAGCATTGACGCCACTGCATCCACACGGAGTCCGTCTACGTGGTAATTTTCTATCCACATCAATGCACTTCCGATAAGGAAATTCTTTACTTCATTCTTACCGTAGTCAAATATCTTTGTGCCCCAGTCAGGATGCTCTCCCTTTCTTGGGTCTGCATACTCATATGTGGCTGTTCCGTCGAAATTGGCAAGTCCATGCGCGTCCTTTGGGAAATGTGCAGGTACCCAGTCGAGGATTACTCCGATATTATTTTTATGGCACTGATCAACAAAGTATGCAAAATCCTCAGGCTTTCCATACCTCGATGTAGGTGCATAGTAGCCTGTCACCTGATATCCCCATGAGCCATCAAACGGATACTCTGAAATACCCATAAGCTCAATATGTGTATATCCCATAGTTTTTACATAGGATATGAGTGATTTTGCAAGCTCCCTGTATGTATAAAAGCCCTCATCATCCCTGCCCGGATGTCTCATCCATGAGCCCGGATGGCACTCATATATAGCCATAGGTGAAGAATATACATCAGCATCTGACTTTGCTGCTCTCTTATCCATCCACTCTTTGTCAGTCCATGTGAAGTGCTCGATATCTGTGATGATTGACGCTGTTCCCGGACGAAGCTCTGCGTAGTTTGCGTATGGATCCGCCTTGTACAGCTTATCCCCCTGTTCAGTGACTATAATAAACTTATACATCTGACCCTTTTGCGCTCCCGGTACAAAAAGCTCATACACTCCCATGGTTTCCGGCTCTACACGCTTCATCTCATGACTGGTCTCATTCCAGTCGTTAAACTCACCAAACACGTATACTTCCCTCGCATGTGGCGCCCAGACGTCAAAGCACACTCCTTTTTTTCCCTTGCGCTCAGCTAAGTGAGCACCCATCTTTTTGTAGATATCATAGTGTGTTGCCTGACCGAACAGGTAACAATCCATTGCTGTAAAATTACACATATATATACCCCCATAAGTATTTATTTTTCCCTGAAATGATCCTCTTTGAGTACAATTCGGTCATCATCTGTATATCGCCTGGCTGTCAGAATACTTATAGCCTTCTTCAGTCCGCTGTGAGCCTCCCTGTCTATAGCCTCGTCAATTATATCCTTGACCTCTGTCAGAGTGGTAGCCTGGTCTATCCTCTCAATATTGCTGATTCTGTTATGCAATGCCAGAATAGCCATCTCATCTATCTTGTACCCAAGCTCTGCAGAGTACGATTTGGCAAACAATACGAGTTCATCATTTGTAAAAATAGGGACCGATATCTTTTCCGTGAACTTGGATGCAAAGCCCTCATCCATTGAGAGAGCCTTCTTTATACCCTTTGATGTATCCTCAAGTATATAGAGTGTTCCTGTAATATCATGCTCCATCAAAAATGATAGCTGGGCAGCTATGCTGCGGTCGATATCACCAGCTCTTTCTATGATGAGACAGCCTCCTGTTATCTTTCTGACTACCTGCTGCACATCCTTTTTATTGAGTGCGGCAGCATCAATCTTGCCCATCTTTCCTGTAAGCTGTTCACCATCTTTTTGTAATACCTTTATAAAGCTTGTAGCAAGCATTGTCTTTCCGCAACCCTGCTCTCCCTGTATAATGAGATTGCCTGTGGATGCGTTTTCTTTCCTGTTGAAATGATCAAGCACTGCATTATATGCCTTGCAGATCTGATCCTCCATACCCTTTACCGGTATGAAATATGAAAAAATAGCTTTCTGTTCGCTTGTAAGCTCTTTTATATGTTTTGTTTCTTTCAATTTCGAGTCATCTTCTTCGCTGTCTAAATCCTCCGGCAATGAAATATCCGGCATTTTTCTTGTCTTAGCCATATCCAGCTTCTTCTCCAGTCCCGGATTCTTTGCTGTCATCTTGGCTATTTCCTGCTCGATAAATGATGTCACATGATCAAAATCTCTCTTCTCAGAAACGTTTTCTTTCTCCTGTGAAGTCTCATCATCTGATGTATCATCATCGACATTTAACATATCATCTGTTATTTCAGGCATCATGGTAGTCGGCTGCATGAGTATCTCGTCTTTCTCAGACTCCTCTGCCATAATTATATCCTCCGGCTCTCCAACCGGTTCCTTGACTTCATCTGCAGCCTCTTCCGGTGCTTCCTGCGGCTCCTGTGCTTCGTCTATAGCCTCTTCCGGTGCTTCCTGTGACTCCTGCACTTCTTCTATAGCTTCTTCCGGTGCTTCCTGCGGCTCCTGTGCTTCGTCTATAGCCTCTTCCGGTGCTTCCTGTGACTCCTGCACTTCTTCTATAGCTTCTTCCGGTGCTTCGTCTATAGCCTCTTTGGGTACTTCCTGCGGCTCCTGTACTTCATCCACAGTCTCCTCTGCATAAAGCTCCTGCATATCCGGTTTCTGCTCTTCTTCAGGCTCCTTCACGGCAGCTTTCTGCTCTATAATATCAACCGGCACCTTCAAATACTCCTCCTCAAGAAGTTCCTTCGGAGTGACACCTGCATCCAGCTTTGGAATGACATCATTTAGTCTTTCCATGATGTCTCCTGCCTCCTGAAGTGCTCTTGCCTTAGCTGACTCAAGCTTCTGCTGCTCAGCCTCTTTAAGTGCAATTTCAGCCGCATGTCTGGTCTTTTCCCATTCTTCAAGCACATCCTGTATAGACATCTGTCCTGTAATCTGATGCTCAAGCTGAGTCTTTTCACTCATGACCATAGACATCTGTCCGTCAGCGTCTTCACCCAAAAGCTCCTTGAAATTCAACTTAAGCGAACCATCTATCTCTTCATCTGTAGCGATATGCTCTGTCTCTTCCGGCTGCTGTACATACTCTTCCTGCTCCTTTTCGAGCTTGAGATAAGGAATATCCTCAACTATTTTTTTGATGGTATCCATCGTATCAGCAACTTCATTCTTGCCCTTGGCCTCCATGATCTGCTGCATACCCTTGGCAATCTCCTGCTGTAAATTTACAGTATTGAACTTCTCCTGATTTACAGTAATCTGCGGAATAGTTACGTCATCATGCACTATCTCTCCGCCCTTTACCATCTCCATGGCACCTATCTCTGTGACCTCAGCCTCATCCTTTATCTTAGCCGGCTTTTCCTTCTCTGCCTTGAATCGTCTGTACTTTTCCTCCTGAGCCTTGGTAAGTGGCTGATAAAGCATCTTAAGCTCCAGCGCACGCTCTACATATGGTCCGTCTCCGAACCACAGAATGAGCTCATCGCAGGCATCTATACACTTATCGGCTTTTCCGGCCTTGTGGTATAGATATGCAAGCTCGTATGCCCACTCCTCAGTGTATTCTTCATCCTTGTACTCTTCAAGAATAGTGATAAGCTCATCAAATGAAGCTCCCTGCCCTTTTTTGATGGCATATCTTAATACATACTTCATATCATCATGAGGCGCTATCTCAACAAACTCATCATAATACTCTGTAGCAGCATCATAATCACCCATCTTGATGGCGACCTCAGCCAGTCTGTATATAATCATCCTGCCGATTGGTGAACGGTCATAGGCCATTAAAAGTATGTCCCTTGCATCCTGGTATCTTTCGGCCTTCTCGTAGATTTCGCCGATTTTAACGAGTGTATTTACATTTTTAATTTTGTTCCAATTTATGCTATCCGCAATCTCTGCTGCGCTCATATAGCCCTCCTCGGCGCTTAGGGCTTTTATCTGATCCAGCTTGAGATTGTATTCGTATTTATCCACTTATTTCACCTACTCGTATTTAAGCTTATTATTTTTGGTATCTACGCCTGTTGTCTTTGTATAATCCCTTGTGTCCTCAGGAAGCTTCTTTTTCCTGAGAGCATAATTAACAACTCTTTTCACAATATAGTATATCACAGCAAAGGTTGGAACACCAAGTAACATTCCAAGAAAACCAAACATTCCTCCGCCGATTAGTATGGCAAACATAACCCAGAAGGTCGAAAGACCGGTAGATGAGCCAAGTATCTTAGGCCCTATTATATTGCCATCCACCTGCTGCAGCACGACAATAAATATCAGGAGATAAAGTGCATGCCACGGACTCTGAATTACTACTATGAGTAACGATGGAATTGCACCGATAAACGGTCCGAATACCGGAATCACATTTGTAACGCCGATAATCACTGCAACGAGTACCGATGATGGAATCCTTAAAATCAGACATCCGAAATATGCAATCACACCTATAATCAGTGAATCTATAATCTTACCGCTTATGAAGCCTCCAAAAATCTCATTTGTCTTTCTGATCGTCTCAATGATGATATTGCCTGTCTTTGGCTTGCAGACAGCATATATTATCTTTTTGCTCTGTCCTGCAAGAGTCTCCTGAATACTCATCACATAGACCATCACGATTATTCCGATAATAAAATTAAATAAGCCTCTGACTACCGAAATCACACCGGTTGTAATCTGTGCAACATACTTCTGTGCCTCAGGAATTATCTTTTCTGTGGCATAATTCTCAATGTAGTCGGTTGTATTCTGTAAACATGTGCTCGCGAGCTCAGCTATTTTGCTGCCTCCGAAATTGCCGTTCTTTATCATGTTGATGAATGCCGCAACGTCATTTGGCAGTGTCTTAATAAGTCCTGATATACTTGCTATGACAGAAGGCACAATAGCCGCAATGAGGAGCGAAATAATCGCTACAAGAATAATAACCGAGCCTGTGATTGCAAGAGCTCTTGAAACCTTTCGCAGCTTGCTTTCGCTTTTCATCTTTTTGGAAAGAAGCTTTTTAAAGCATCTTTCCAGACACAGCATGACAGGATTCATCAGGTATGCAAGCACAAGTCCCATTATAATGGGCATTGCTGCCGCAAGCAGCTTGCTCCATATGCCTGCAAAGCCCTCAAATCTGTACAGTGCAAAGAAAAACAGTATACTGACTGCAAACGTGACAAATACCATGACACCTATTCTGATCAGATGTGGCCATTCCTCACGCCCCGGGTGCGAATTCTGCTTCGCACCCTTATCTGCATTTATCTCAATGTTTGATTTTTTACCAGCTTTTCTGGTTTCTTCCATCGGATTAGACTCTCCTTATTTACGGTTATAGTTGATGAGACATCCCTTTAATATTATCTCTCTTTCATCATCTGTGAGCTCACCCATCTTCAGTGTAAATGGCTTTAATTCACCATCCTTGACAACATATGCCTCAAACTCCGTCTTTGCATCCTCGATTTCCTTCTTGATTCCCGGAAGGAAGATATAGTCGAGATTGTGGAACGGAAGCTCTCCCTCATCGATGATGAATGGGAGCATTCCCCAGTTGATAAGGTTTGAACGATATCTCTTTGTGGCATACTCGTTTGCGATATTTGCCCAGCCTCCGAGTACCTTCTGGCAGCTTGCAGCCTGCTCTCTTGCTGAGCCGTCACCCGGCTTAACAGCAAAAATTGTGCTTCCGAAGCCCATATTCTCATGGCTTGCCTCAGGGAATTTTTTCTTTACTACTCCCATGATTTCAGCAACCTCAGGAACAGCCTTTCCTGCGCACTCACCACTCTCTATAGCCTTCTGGGCCTTCTGGATTTCCTTTGCTCTGCCTACATACTCAGGATCCTTTCTTGAAAGTGCGAACTCTGCAAGGCCAAGAGGGTTTGAACGATATGATGATGTCTCTCCTGAAGGAATGAGCTCATCTGTTGTAGTAACAGGATCATGAATCTCTGAAACCACCTTAAGGAGCATATTCTCAGGAAGCGCGCTCATTGCCGGCCAGTCCTTGATGTTTGGTCCGAACTGGATTTCAACTGAAGGATCTGCCACTCCATGGCTGTCAAATACACGGTTCTCATATATAGTCTTGTCAAAGAAATATTTAGGCTTTGTAAAGTTGACATCAATATCCGCTGCTGATGTAAGGAAGCCCTTGTTTGCTGCTGTTGCAGCGATTGAACGTGCATCCATGAGTGCCACTGAGCTGATCTGTCCGTTCTGTACCTTAGAACCCTCTCTGTTAGGGAAGTTTCTTGTTGAATGACGGATAGAGAATGCGTTGTTGGCCGGTGTATCTCCTGCACCAAAGCAAGGTCCGCAGAAAGCAGTCTTTACGATTGCACCTGTCTCAAGAAGCTTTGCTACAGCTCCGTTTTTCACAAGCTCCATGTATATTGGAGTAGATGCCGGGTAAACACTCAGTGTAAACTCGTCTGCTCCTATTGAATGTCCGTTTAATATGTCAGCCGCATCGCAGATATTCTCAAATCCACCGCCTGCACAGCCTGCGATGATTCCCTGGTCTACATACAGTTTTCCGTCTCTTACTTTACTCTTTAAATCAAGCTTCACCTTGCCGTCAAAGCTTACCTCAGCTCTCTTCTCACAGTCATCGAGAATATCCATGAGGTTTGCATTGAGCTCATCGATAGTGTAAGTATTGCTTGGGTGGAATGGCATAGCTATCATTGGGCGGATCTGGCTTAAATCAATCTCAATAAATCTGTCGTAGTAAGCCACCTCACCCGGATTAAGCTCCTTGTGGTCCTCAGCCCTACCGTGAATCTCAAAGAATTCCTTAACCTGGTCATCTGTTCTCCAGATAGAAGAAAGACATGTAGTCTCTGTTGTCATAACATCGACACCTATACGGAAGTCAACGCTCAGATTAGACACACCCGGTCCTACAAACTCCATAACTTTGTTCTTTACGAAGCCATTTCCGAATACCTCTCCGATAATTGCAAGTGCGACATCCTGTGGTCCAACGCCCTTGATTGGCTCTCCTGTCAGGTAAATACCTACTACCTCAGGCATATCAATATCATATGTCTGTTCGAGAAGCTGCTTAACAAGCTCAGGTCCACCCTCGCCGACTGCCATAGTACCAAGTGCACCATAGCGTGTATGTGAATCAGAACCAAGTATCATTTTTCCGCCGCCGGCAAGCATCTCTCGTGCAAACTGATGGATAACTGCCTGATGAGGTGGTACATAGATTCCGCCGTACTTCTTTGCACATGTGAGACCAAACATGTGGTCATCCTCATTGATTGTTCCACCAACTGCACAAAGGCTGTTGTGACAGTTTGTAAGTACATACGGGATAGGGAATTTCTCAAGTCCTGAAGCTCTTGCTGTCTGAATGATACCTACAAATGTGATATCATGCGATGTAAGCTTATCAAACTTAATCTGAAGCTTGTCCATATTGCCGGATGTATTGTGCTCCTTTAAAATACCGTAAGCAATTGTCGCCTGCTTAGCTGTCTGTTTGTCGATGTCCATGCCGGTCTTGCTTTTTACAGCTGCCTGAGCTTTTGGTCCATCAATTATTACTTCCTTACCGTTTAAAAGGTAAGCACCGTTTTCATATAATTTCACTTATTCTACCTCCGTATGTGTATTTCAAAATTCTTTTATTTACTATTATATAATATTATAGGTAATTGTGGCAATAAATAAATCACCATCTACCTTAATTTCGAATTTTCCTCCCATCAAATGGGTCAGATTCTTTGCAATCGAAAGTCCAAGTCCACTTCCTTCAGTGGTTCTCGACCTCTCTCCCCTCACAAAACGCTCTGTCAGGTCCACATTTCCGTTGCTTACTATGTCAAGCTCGTTCTTAGACACATTCTTTATTGTAAAAACTGCCTTTGTATCTGCCTTTTCAAGCTCTACATACACTCTGGTATTTTCCAGTGCATATTTTGCGGCATTAGTATACAGATTTTCAATAGAGCGGTAAAGCTGACGTCCATCCGCATAGATAAATATCTGTTCTGATGGAATTTTTGTAACTATTGTCAGATTTCTCGACTCAAAGCGCTCATTGAATTCACCTCCGGTCTGGTATAAAAGCTCAACCAGATCAAGCTTTTGCATATTGAGCTTCACATTTCCCGAGGTAATCTTTGATGTCTCTACCAAATCCTCTGTAAGCTGCTTTAAGCGCTGTGACTTTTCCTCCAGCACATGTATATAGTATTTAGCATTTTCATTTTCCAGATTTTCCCTCTTAAGCAGGTCAACATAGTTGACTATTGAAGTCAGAGGTGTCTTTATATCATGTGATACGTTTGTTATTAAATCAGCCTTTAATTTTTCATTTTTAAGACTCTCATTCACAGAGCTCATAAGACCCTGGCGTATATGGTTGACAGCCTCCGCCACCTTTTTCTGCTGCCCATGAAACTCATTGACATTGAGTGTAGTGTCAAGCGCTCCTTCCGAAATAGCTTCAAGAGCCTCCTGTATGCGCATTATCTCTTTGGTTTTTTGTGTGTGGATATCCTTTTTCTCAATAACTCTTTTCAAAAGCTCATATCCCTTGTACATCAGGCTGTGTGTGCAAAGTATATTGCCTTTTATCTTCCTTACAATGCTCTGGTATAAAATAATAAAAGCCAGATCAAACAAAAAAGTAAATGTGCCGGCCGTCATAATGAGTGATGCATAGTCAAAGTGCTGATTTTTTACGCCTGAAATCACTTTTCCCATAAATACCATGAGCAATGTAAATATCACTAGCATCACATCAGAGTATACTTTGTCAATCGGTAAATAGTATATTGTATAATCATCCTCTGATTTTCTGCCGGCCACGTTTGCCATATACGCCAGGCTCACAAAGCTGCCTACCAGGCCCGCAAGCGATATTAGTGTATATATATCAATATTTCCATGCGCATCGTGCCTGAATGCATAGCCTGTAGCAAACACTCCTGTCACCATAAGTATCATGCATAGCTGATGCAAAACTATGACCGCCGCTTTTTTTCCTATCGTATACTGCTTCATTTGTTGTCCTCTATCTTATAGCCTACTCCCCAGACCACCTTCAGATATCGCGGCTCTTTAGGATTTATCTCTATTTTTTCCCTGATATGTCTGATGTGCACTGCAACTGTATTATCGGCGCCTATCGCCTCCTCGTTCCATATACTCTCATATATTTCGTTTATTGAGTAGACCTTTCCCTTGTTTTTAAGGAGTAAAAGCAGGATATTGTACTCAATCGGTGTGAGCTTTACCTCCTCGCCATCCACAGTCACCTTTTTTAAATCATCATTTACCAAAAGGCCTCCGGCTTCATAAACCTTGTCTCCGGCTGCATCATTGCTTGACAGAGTGGTATATCTGCGAAGCTGTGACTTTACTCTTGCCACAAGCTCAAGCGGATTAAAAGGCTTTGTAACATAATCATCAGCCCCCACATTGAGGCCTAAAATCTTGTCAGCATCCTCTGTCTTTGCCGAGAGAATGATTATCGGCACCCTGCTTTCCTTTCGTATCTGCAGAGTAGCTCTTATTCCGTCGAGCTTTGGCATCATGACATCTATTATCATGAGGTCTATTTTTTTATTCTTCATAATTTCAACCGCCTGTATGCCATCGTAAGCCTTCTCCACGTTATAGCCCTCCTGCATCAGGTAAATCTCAATTGCCTCAACTATTTCCTTGTCGTCATCACAAACTAATATTGTCATGTTATCCTCCTTCTATGAATTTTGATTAGAAACCTTCTCCTGCCGTTAGTCAGCTATATTTTATCAGATTATCCACTTTGTTTTTCTTAAAATCTGCTTAATATTACCTACTTTTAAATATAAGCCAAAAAGCAGCCGTTCTGTTTTGAACTGCTGCTTTATATTACATAGGCGTGTTTCATTTCCCTTTATTTCCGGTGATGCTCTGCCACATTCTGTGGATGCCGGCTGTGAGCTCCTTCCCTTCCATTGTGTTGATAACAGGTGGATTGCCGGCTTTTCTGCTTATTGCCTTATAATCCTCATCAACAGACGATTTTGAGCCGGCATCCTTGGCTTCATCCTTATCATTGCCATGATTTAATCCGGCATCAGGTGTATCGTCTGCAAGCTTCACTTCACCCACTACACCATCTCCCAGGTCCTCGCCCTCAGCAAGTCCCAGTTTTCTGATATAATCCATATTTACCTTGATTTCAGTCTGTCTGTTTGCATAGATAGACTTCTCTTCCTTGTCAATAGTACGCTCCTCTACTGGCTTACCTGCATTTTTCTGACGTTCTATCTCCTTATTTCTGTCATCGATAATCTTAAGATACTTCTCCGTATCGGACAAATCCTGAAGCTGTCCCTTGAGCTCATACTGGTTAGTTTTAACTATCTTCTCCTGTTCTGCAATCTTATCCTTCATATTCTTGCACAGCTTTTCAAGTGACTCGTTGGTATCATTGATGATATCACGCACTCTTGAAAGCGCCTCATCCGTATAGATAACCGATGCTGCATACACATCCTCAGCCTTTCTGCTTGCATCCCAGACTATCTGATCCCCCTTCTTTCTGAACTCTCTCTCTGCGTGATTGCGACTCTGCTCAGTAAGCTCATACTCATCCTGCATTGCATATATACACTTATTCAGCTCAGCAAGTAAATCTATCATTTGCTGCTTGTTTATGATCACCCTGCTCGGCTCCGGCTTATACGGCTCCGCCTTTGAGAGCATGATATGAATTTCTCTTAGTACCTTTTCTGTTTTATCGTTCGCATTCATTTTCTATTTCCTCGGATTTAAATTAACATTATAACTATTCAGGGTGTTTCTGAATACTCACCACTTACCCATATTTTATATGAAAATCCGCTTCTCGTAAATAGCCAAATGAATAATAGTAGTTACTATAATTAAATCAATCCCGCTGCCGCATTTCTCAGCTCGTCTGCCGCATGCTTTATCTCTGCGGCCTGCTCTTCACTCACATTTCCGGGCTTTGTTCTCGAAATAAGCTTCTTCACATATGAAAGTGACGATTTCACACTCTTTTTCTGTGCACTGTCCATAGCCTTTCTTTTTTCCTTGTCAGCCATGACATTTTCCACCTGTCGCACAAGCGTATCAGCCTCACTTCTTGCATCAATATAAGCCTTTCTCTGTCCGTCTGTTGCCTCATACTCCTGTGCCTCGCGGATTGCCTGCTCAATCTCAGAATCAGACAAATTTGAGCTTGCGGTAATCGTAATCTCCTGATGCTTTCCTGTGCCCAGGTCCTTTGCAGAAACCTGCACAATGCCGTTTGCATCTATATCAAACGTCACCTCTATCTGCGGCACACCTGCCGGAGCCGGTTTGATGCCCTTTAGCCTGAAATTTCCAATCAGCTTATTGTCCCTTGCAAACTGCCTCTCACCCTGCAGTACCTTTATATCCACAGAGGTCTGGAAGCTTCCTGCAGTTGTAAAAATCTGGCTGTATCTCGTAGGAATAGTCGTATTTCTGTCAATAATTTTGGTTGAGACACCACCAACTGTCTCAATTCCGAGTGAAAGCGGTGTGACATCCATCAGTATAATCTCTGCCGCACTGCTGCCTGCGACAATTGCTCCACCGAGCTTGCCACCCTGTACTGCTGCACCGAGTGCCACGCACTCATCAGGATTTAGGTTGTGTGAAGGCTCTTTTCCTGTAATTCTTCTGACCTCCTCAACAACAGCCGGCACACGTGTAGAGCCTCCTACCAACAGCACCATTCCAAGCTCCGCTGCACAAATCCCCGCATCTGAAAGTGCCTGATTTACCGGAATGGCCGTTCTCTCCACCAGATCCTTTGTTATCTCATTAAACTCAGCCCTTGTGAGGTTCATCTCCATGTGGACCGGCTGTCCCTTTACAGTGGTGATAAACGGCAGGTTGATAGTGGTTGAGGATGAGGATGAAAGCACCTTTTTTGCCTTCTCAGCCTCCTCCCTGACACGCTGCATAGCAGTATTATCCTTTCTCAGATCCACATTCTGCTGTCTGTAAAACTCTGTGACAAGATAATTCGTGATTCTCTCATCAAAATCATCTCCACCCAGATGATTATCACCGGCTGTGGCAAGCACCTCTATCAGATTGTCCCCTATTTCGATAACAGACACATCGAAGGTTCCTCCTCCGAGGTCGTAGACAAGAATTTTCTGCTGCTGTCCGTGGTCCAGTCCATATGCGAGTGCCGCAGAGGTTGGCTCATTTATGATTCGAAGCACATTAAGCCCAGCAATCCTTCCTGCATCCTTAGTTGCCTGCCTCTGCGCATCCGAAAAATATGCAGGAACTGTGATTACAGCGTCTGTCACTGCCTCTCCAATATAGTCCTCTGCATCCTTTTTCAGCTTTCTGAGAATCATAGAAGAAATCTCAGGAGCTGAATACAGCTTTCCGTCCACTTTTGCCCTGAAATCGCTTCCCATCTGTCTCTTTATTGAGAAAAATGTTCTATCCACATTGACTGCTGCCTGCCTCTTTGCAGCCTCTCCAACCAGTCGCTCTCCATTCTTTGTAAAAGCCACTACAGACGGAGTTGTTCTCTGACCCTCGCTGTTAGTTATGACTACCGGCTGATTGTTCTCCAATACTGCCACACAGCTGTTTGTTGTTCCTAAATCTATACCTATAACCTTGCCCATTTTATGCCTCACTGTTTACTAATGTTTATTTTCTGAATAGTTACATCTTAATAATACTTTATGCTTCGAAAATTCACTCGTCAAGGCATGAGGCTGTTATTTCAGAGAATGTTTATACTTTTAATTTTTAATACACAACATAACAACAAAGGCACCGCCGAAGCAGTGCCTTTGTTGATTAGTTTATAGGTTGGATTAAAAAATGATAATTGAGGATTGCTTATTCACTTACTTTCTTTTTGAGTAATCCGAGTAATCCACATGCAATGAAAGATCCGATTACTAATGCAACAAGATACATTAACGGATTTCCGATTGTAGGAACTACAAAGATTCCTCCGTGAGGTGCCATGAGTGTACATCCAAATGCCATTGAAAGTCCACCTGCCACTGCTGAACCAACTGCACATGCCGGAAGGACATGAAGCGGATCAGATGCTGCGAATGGGATTGCACCCTCTGTGATAAATGATAATCCCATGATAAAGTTCGTAGGTCCTGCCTTTCTCTCCTCTGCTGTGAACTTGTTCTTGAAGAAGATTGTTGCAAGAGCGATTGCGAGTGGTGGAACCATACCACCAATCATAACTGCTGCCATGATATTGTAGTTTCCGGCAGCGATTGAAGCTGTACCAAATACATAAGCGGCTTTGTTTACAGGGCCACCCATATCTATTGCCATCATTCCTCCGAGAAGTACTCCGAGAACTACTGCGCTTGCACCGTTAAGTCCATTAAGACCGTTGTTGATAGCTGTATTTAAAGCTCCGATTGGAGGCTCAACTACAAACTGCATTATAACGCCTATGAGGAATATACCAAGCAGCGGATAAAGAAGAACCGGCTTCACACCATCAAGACTCTCAGGAAGCTTAGAGAATATCTTCTTTAAGAGATTTACAATATATCCTGCAACGAAACCTGCAACCAGTGCTCCAAGGAAGCCTGATGTACCGTTTGCTGCGATTGAACCGCCTACGAAACCAACTGCAAGACCCGGACGGTCAGCAATACTCATAGCGATAAAGCCTGCAAGGATAGGAAGCATAAATCCAAATGCTGTTCCACCGATTCCCTTAAACAATGCTGCGCCCTGTGTAATAGTACCGAAATTTGCTCTCTGGTCAGCCGGCAGTGAATTAAGGTCAACACTGAATCCATCGATAAGGAACGCGATTGCGATAAGGATACCACCACCAACTACGAACGGAAGCATATGTGAAACACCGTTCATCAGATGCTTGTAAATCTGATGTCCAATGCTCTCCTTTCCACCAATAGATGAATGTGAAGCCTCTTTTTTACCTGATGCCTTAAATACAGGAGCATCACCGGCAGCAATTCTCTTTACGAGCTCCTCTGTCTTATTTATTCCGTCAGAAACCTGACACTCAATAACCTTCTTTCCGTCAAAACGGTCTGTAGGCACATTTGTATCACATGCAACGATAACACCGGTAGCCTTTGCAATCTCATCATCTGTGAGTACATTTTTAGCTCCGGCTGAGCCTCTTGTCTCAACCTTTACCTGATATCCCAGCTCCTTGGCCTTTTTCTCAATAGCCTCAGCAGCCATATAAGTATGGGCAATTCCTGTAGGACAGGCTGTAACTGCAACGATAAATACATCGTCCTTCTTCACCTCAACAGGTTCCTTTGCCTCCTTTGCAGCCTCCTTCTCATCCTTTGCCTTTTCAGCACTGTCGATGATATTTAAAAACTCATCTACTGAGCCGGCATTGATAAGAGAATTTGTAAACTGCTCGTCCATCAGCATAACAGAGAGCTTGCTGAGCACCTGAAGATGCACATTGTCCTCTGTGTTTGGTGCAGCGATAAGGAAAATAATCTTTGCAGGTGTACCATCGAGTGATTCAAAGTCAACCCCATCTTTTACAACCATTGCCGCAAGACCTGCTTTAGTAACAGCATCAGACTTGCAATGAGGAATTGCTATACCCATTCCAATTCCTGTTGTGCCTTCCTCCTCTCTTGCAAAAACACCCTTTCGATACTTCTCCACATCGGCTATTTTGCCACTTTTTGCCATCAAATCAATACACTGATTCAATGCTTCGGTTTTTCCGGCAGGCGTACCATTCAAATTGATACTCTCAGCTGCCAATAAATCCCTGATTGTCATACATCATTCCTCCTAATAGAATATATTAATTATTTATATCAACCTTTTTGATACCGTTTGTTTAATTGGAAGCACTGTCCCATTTATCAATAAGTGCTTCAACCTCAGGCTTTGTAGCCAGCTCCTCAGAAAATGCACTTGCACTTCCTGTACATACTCCATAAATAAATGCCTGCTTATAATCATTTGATTTGAGGTATCCGTAAACAAATCCGGCTACCATCGAATCACCTGCGCCTACAGAGTTTTTGAGCTTTCCTTTAGGAGCCTGTGCCTTAAATTCCTGTCCATCCTCGGTCACAAGCACTGCTCCGTCACCTGCCATTGAGACAAGCACGTTTCTTGCGCCCTGCTCCTGAAGCTTCTTTGCATATTTTATCACATCGTCCTTGTCTGTAATCTCAACCCCGAATATCTCACCTAGCTCATGATTGTTTGGCTTGATGAGGAATGGCTTATATGCAAGCACATTTGTGAGCAGATTTCTTGTCGCATCAACCACGATATTTATTCCACGGCCCTCAAGATGCTTCATAATATCCATATACATTGATGAAGGCATCACATCAGGAATACTTCCTGCGAGCACAAGCACATCAGACTCCTTTAAGCAGTCAAGCTTCTCATAAAGCTTTTTTATGTTGTCCTCAGTGATTACCGGTCCCTGACCATTAATCTCGGATTCCTCATTTGAGCGAAGCTTCACATTGATACGTGAAATACCATCCTCCACCTCTATAAAATCAGTATCAACACCTTTTTTTCCTAGAAGTCTTTTAATTTCATTTCCTGTAAAACCCGCTGTAAAACCAAGTGAAGTATTGCTCATTCCAAGATTCTTAAGAACCATGGAAACATTGATGCCCTTACCACCTGCAAAAATCTTCTCTCCAGTCGTTCTATTGACCACTCCTGTCTTAAAATCTGTTACATCAACTATATAATCTAGTGATGGATTAAAAGTAACCGTATAAATCATGTTAGACCTCCTTAATATTTTTGTATTTCTTATAGTTGTCATTGCTTAGTGCATTTGTAATAATTACAGCATCCTCAAAATCAGCAAACTTGATACTTGATACCTGTGAAAACTTACTGTCATCCGCAAGAATGTATTTCTCCTTGCTATTCTCCATGGATTTCTTTTTAATCATGGCCTCCTTTATCTCCGGAGTCGTAAATCCATTCTTCACAGTAATTCCGTTGGTTCCCCAGAAGCCCTTCGTAAAATTGTATTTATCGAGCGTCACAACGGCCTCATCTCCGACAATAGCCTCAGTAGTAGACTTGAACTCGCCACCCAGAATATATACTGTATATCCCCTATCGGAAATTCTCTTGGCATTAGTCAGAGAGTTTGTAACAAAAACCACATTCTTTGCAGTAATATAATCAATCATGACTGCCGTTGTAGTACCTGCATCTATATAAACAAAATCATTATCCACAATAAGTGATGCCGCATATCTGGCAATCTGTTCCTTTTCGCTGCGATTCTGCTTAAGCCTGTTGATAACCTTCTCATCCTGAGTATGGATATTCGTATTATTTGCAATCGCACCACCATGTACCTTGGTGAGATACCCCTTCTTGTCCATTGCAACCAAATCACGCCTGATTGTTGACTCAGATATATCAAGCTCATCCATAAGCTGCTGAACAGTCACACTTCCCATCGAATCTAATATATCGAGTATTTTTTTGCATCTATCTTCCGCCAGCATCTAATCCCCCCTGTTTATCAAACTATTCAAAGACTTATTTTATAAGCCATTTATTTAATGCTCATTTTCATATTACTGTATTAAACATTTCAACATTCATTTAACTTGTAGTATAATTATATTTTCATAATCCGTCATTGTCAATCATAATCCGTCATTTATATTCACAAATAATCACACTAAAAATTGTTGAAAATATATAAAGCAAGTTTTAAAATTGTGCAATATATGCAAATGTAACGTTCATTTTTGTGCAGAATATACTATATATATCATTAATACTT
>ULSO01097782.1_pt1 | contig 21475 bp, 21 predicted proteins | sample 1956701 | NCBI WGS metagenome assembly ULSO01 (sample SAMEA4835708, study PRJEB28245) | human gut metagenome | biome: gut microbiome; material: fecal sample | place: Denmark | collected 2008 | reverse complement strand
CCATATGCTTTCACTTCTTAAAAAATACTCAAACTAACCTAGATAATATTATATACGTGAAAGTGCCGTATAGCAATCTGTTTCAATAATAAAGTACATTTTTATACCTAAAAGGCAGCTAAGAATAGCCTAGATTTCCTATCGAAAATATGTTTCTTCTGTATTATATTGTAACTTCCATCTAAAAAAATCACCCGGTAGCTTTTATCTTTTTCGGTTACAATCTCATCCAAAAGGCCACTCCAAAGCTCCTCTATGAACTCTGTCTGCTCCCCATCAAGGTCTTACAGACATTTTCATGGTAAGGTTTGCAAAAATGCCTCGCTTGTCCTTCCAATCCTGAATTTTTTCATTCAGTTTTTCATTCTTTTGGTGGTAAATCTTTCGTATTTTCGATATTCTCATTGTTTTTTTCAAACAGAAGTCCTACTTCTTCCAAGTTCTACATTTTCTAATGAGTAAAAAATTTACCGAAAATAAACATCTAATTAAAAAAATAATTATCTATACAGGGAGGAGAAAATCTTGACAAATTCATTTCCATTTTACAAAAGTCTCTTAGATTCCAACAGTGATCCATCAGATATCATGAATGTCGCTGAAGTTGCCGCATTTCTCGGTGTTGGTAAAAATCGTATTTATGAGCTACTTAATGAAGGAACTATCAAAGGATTCCGTATGGGAAGGACTTGGAAAATCAGCAAACTTGCATTAGAAAAATATATTAGAGAAGCTTCAGGATTGTAATATGAAAGTGTAAAATCAGCTCAAATACCTTTTCGTATTTGAGCTGAACTTTCGCCGTTCTTTTTTATTCACCAGGAACATACTCCCTAGTATCAATAAATATTTATTGATACTACAACCGCCACCTGATTCTTCATAACATCTAAGCAACAGTTACCCACCCTGCATAAAGCAATACTTCTATATCACTTTATGCATGCGGATACATAAGTAAGATTCTTTCCGGCTCAAAGAACCCATGACATTTATCATGCTTATGTCCGCCCCTGTGCGCATGTTCCCAAATCCACAATATATCATTTTATTCTGTTTTTCTATATTTATTTTTGTTAAAACTTTGGGAATGATGACATAAAATCTGAAAGCATCTCAGAATCCCTGTCAATGATTTGTTATATCTCTTTTACCTTTTTACATCTTCCCTCACCTTTTACGCGTTTCCAATTTCTTCACATTTCATTTCTTCTTCATCATTTATTTCCGGCAGATACTCTGTTTGAATCAGTTCTGCCTGTTCACATGGATAATTGGAAAATACATAAACTGTACAAGTTTTTCTAAGCACACGACTACGTCCTATAGCCTGCTCTAAATCAGTTTCGATCAGAAAAAGCTGTAAATTTTGTATGTCAGGATCTGCAAACGACATTATTTTAAAATCATATCCATTTCTGACAACCCGCCGACAGTTCAAAGTGTATGATACATTTTTCTTTATATATCCTAACTCACATGCCAGAAGCTTATAAAACAAAGGCTTACTATGAGGTGTTCCGACTACTGCAATGTCTTTCCCACAGTATTCATCAAATCCCTCCGTCTTTCCAAAATAGATATCACCCTTATTGGTCATCTTAAAACTAATCACCGGAATTTTTCCTGTAATTTTTTCGATTTTATCAAATGCTGTATCAGCCCCTATTTGTTCTATACACTTCCTGCTCATTGTATGCGCACTATACTGTATCACTTTTCCCTGATACTCTGCTTTATGAATCGTATGGAAAATTATTCTTCTGTCCGGGAAATATCCCTGATACAATTTTTTATTAGCTGAAGCAGATACTATGATCATTTTTCGGTTCGGTAAATTCAGTCTGTTAAAGAACATAACCTGCCTTTCCTGTTTATCCATAGCTATACTGGTACTCTCCAACAGCAACGGCAATGCATTATGAAATACTCCGCCTTTTTTATACAGTCCCATTTTGGCATGATTGTTTAACGCTATCGGTTTTAACTTACGTGTTTCATTATTTTCCATTTTCATAATTTTTTTCAATAAATTTCTAATTTCTTTCGGCAGCTTATGACTATCCAACATCTTCTGTATATCCTGAAGATCTATGGTCCCGTTTCTTTTAAACAGCGACATTAATATATCTTCGTCTATAATTATTTCATAATCTGCAAGCTCATCCAGATTCATCATCATTAAATATGCATGTGTCGTTACGATGCACTGCTCTTTTGGACATTTATGTACATTTAGGATTTCTTTTAAGCCTTTTTTCTGATGATCGCTTAAATCATCCTGGTGTTCGGTCATATAATTCTTTATTATTGTTCTGATCATTATTCCAAAACCCTGATTGTACAATTCACAGGCTTTATCATACAGATCATCTAGCCCTAATTTCTTAATATTATTGATTTTGCTTGATGTCCTATAACATATTACGCCTTTATGCTCCAGCCTGTCTGCGACCTCATTTTGCAGATTACAAGTTGGAACAGCGACAATAAATTTTTTCTCCGGCATGGATGCTATCTTTCTGCAATATATTTCGGTTTTTCCTAATCCTGTTTGTGCAACTATAACTCGCATCGCATTTTCCGGATTCTGTATTGCTTCTTCCAGGCATCCTTCCAGTTCCTGTTCACAAACATTTAAGGGGTAAAAATCCTCTTCTTTCTCAACTCGCCGTATATTCATAGATAATTTCTGATATAGAGAATAGCAGTTACAGTCAGACGCATATTTACAGTTTTTCTTACATTCCATAGGTCTGTAATCTTTCCCCTCAATATCCCGCTTCCAGTTTCCCTCCCATTTTTTTGTTTTCCATTCTGGCTCATCCCTGTTTTTCAGAATATTAAAAAATATACGCTTTCCACCTTTAATAAAGCGTAAGTTTGTAGCCAGCAAAAACATTGCATTATTACCGAATTTTCCTTTCCGCTCAAAATCTGCCAATAATGGACACAACTGTATGAGTTTTTCCTTTGTATATCCAGAAATCTCATTTAATGAGGCTCCTGGTATACTATGTGAACAGGTCTTCTTTTCTACATTATCTGTTAATATGCTTCCGCATATCATAATAATACCACTCTGCTCAATCCATTCTCCCTGAATAGATTCACAATCAATTTCTTCTTTTCTGTAAAATGCAAATCGCGAGTTTTTTGAATCCCATGGTACCTTTATTTTGCGGGCAAGAGCATCTATATCTCGTTTAAAATTATTATCAGATTTAATTTTTATCTGATCCACTGAGTAAAAAAAACATTCATCACATCCACTCTCGCATCCAGATCAGAATCTATAATTCCTTTTCCTCCATAAAATATTCTTGGAATATCTACACATGCCTTGTCGCTTTCAGGAAACAGTTTCTGAAACAGAATATTTACTGCTTCTGCAAATCTGACATCTGTAATCAAAATATTCATAACAAAGACTGCTCTAAATTTGAAATATTTGTTTCTGCCATCGTAACTAAAAGTTTTATATGTAAAGGCAAACGGTATATTGTATTCACTACATCTGTCACAAAACTCCTCATAGGAAATTTCGTGTTTTTCATCCTGATCAAAATCTAAAACCAGTATTTTTTGCTGTACAAAATTCTCTTTTCTTCTTGCACCGTTTACAAGTGCTCTTGTAAAAGCTTTTCCTCGGTTTCCAACTTGATCTGCAAAATCATCCAAAGGTATCTCTACTATGTTATTTGCAACTCTGGTATTAATATATCCCATAATTCCTTCGGGTTTTGCAGTATATCCAATTGTATCCATATTTACTGATATTTTTTCTGTTCTTTTTTCGTTACTCATTTTTTTTAATCCTCTCTTTTTTGGTATTTTTTGTTAAAAGTTACTTAATTAACGCTAATCACGTATACTTAGAGATATCCATTCATAAAATGATGGTAATATGAAAATTTCATACTTTTATATATATACGTAAGTTTCTTTTTTCACCTCATTTTATTTATGTGATTCCCAGGTACTCCTAAAAGCGTTCGATAAAGTGTATTTTCTTCCAAAATACTTTTTCACCTTCTGAAAGCTTTGGTTACACTTTTACTCTTTTGTTCTGACTTTATTTTTTTCTACAAAAAATATCAATATATCAGAAAGGATTTCAAATCGTAGTATTAACACAAAAATACCGGATTGAGTTTATCTTGCTCAATCCGGTATCATTTTTTATTACAGGTATTTTTCATATAATACAGCCAGAAAGATAACATGTCTCTCTGGTCATTATTTTCATGTGCATCTAACTTAGGTAATCATTATTGTAATCTGTCATAATGCTTATAAATCCAGATTTCTAAAATCAATAGACAAATCTTTGTATACTGCTGTCGGTACAGTATCTTCAAAAGAATATTCATCAATACTATTATGCTCAAAGTTATATACAATTGTCCGATTCTTCATCGGATCTACAATCCAGTATTCCCTGACACCTGATGCCTGATATTTCAGTAATTTTACAAGATAATCAAGCTGTTTACTGGACGGAGAAACAATCTCTATAATCCAGTCTGGAGCACCTTTACATCCCCGGTCATCCAGCTTATTCTTATCACAGATCACTGAGATATCCGGTTCAACATAGGTATCAGATGTTTCATCCAGATATACTGCAAATGGAGCCGCATATACCTTGCAGCTGCCTTTATGGGAACGTATATACTCTCTGATAGTACCGGAAAGCTCCATGGATAAGTCCTGATGTTTTCTGCTCGGAGGTGCCATATAATAAATCTGTCCATTAATCAGCTCTGCACGTTCGCCATCTGGAAGTGCATAAATATCATCTATTGTATAAGTATGCTCTTTTGGTAAAGCCATGTTCTCACGCTCCCTTCCTGCTTTCTATAGTTGTATTATAGTCGATTGCCTTAGAATAATCAACGAAAAAACCGGATTGAACTGTTCTACTCAATCCGGTTCTTTATTTACAATATAATAGCTGGAACTTTCCACAGGCTCAAAATTATATCTCACACTAAACAGCCATTTCTTTTCAAAGATATTTATATGGATTCATACAAATCATCTACATCTGCAATTTCTTTCATAAGTTTATTGGAAATTTCACTTTCAACAAATTCTTTTTTTATTCTCATAATGAAACGGACATCTGAAAATAAATGCGTTATCGTATTTAACAAACTTCCTATATCTAAGTTTTTCGGATTCTTTGTTATAGCAGTGTTGATTACTGTACTGGTTGACGCTATGGAATTTGATATTAATAAAATTTTTCGAGTTCTTACCTCATACAAATCCTTATCTTCATCGTTTTTTCTGAACAATCCATGTGTTAATGATATAATAATATCAACTATTTTTGTTACAACAAATGATGCTCCAATTATCTTAGTATCCCTTGCCAAGCACAACGCATCATAATTTTCACTGTATAACTTACTTGCAAAATTCTCATTTATACTTGAAAGTAAAGGTACAGGAAGACCTAATTTAGTATATTCATCAGATTTAAGATGCTGTGCTTGTGCAAACAATGCCGCCGGCAAATTTAAAAAATCTGCTCTTATCATGTCATAGCATTCTTTAAACATCTGCCCTGCGAATACAGTTTCTGGAGTAATAACCATTTTTCTCCCACCTGTAATCGGATCTATCCTGCTTATCCTATTCGTATGAAAATCATTGAAAGTAATACAGTCTGTTAAGATATTGGCAGTTCCAAAAATCCACCCTAATATAGGGTCATGTCCAAGGGTATGCAACCGATGGTATTTTCCGCCCATGTTTATCCCTAAATCTGCTGAACCTCTGGTAATATCATATGGAACGGTTTGATATAAAATATTTATCCACTGACCAGTTCCATGTCTTCCCATATGCTTATCTCTAAACCTATCATTTGCTTCTTTATGCGCCTTTTCTATAAATTTATCATCATGATCTAAGCGTTCTGATGGATTAAAACTCTTACCATAATTAAATTTTTCTGCCACATAAGGAAATATAAGTGTTTTTGCCACTTGAAGTGCAGTAGCTATTGCAAGAAATGATAAATCTGTTTTATTAACAATACTTGTTTTTCTGGAAAACTGATTGTTAATTTTTTCTAGTTCATCAAAAGCACTTTGTATTTCAGTTTCTGTCATAATATCTTCCAAAACAACAGTATCTGGTTCATACAAATTTGCCTGTTCTACAATTTTCTCCCATGATTCAAGTTTCGGTTTATGTTCCAAAGATCTATTCTTATTAGATGCTTCTATCTCTGTAGAAAGCTTAAGTATATCTTTATTCTTTCCCAAAGAACGAAGCAGTTCTAACGAAGAGTCTATATTATTATCAGCAGAATTTCTTGTTTTTTTTAACTCACTGTCCCCAAGCAATGATTTAGAAACATCTTTATTCATTTTCAGAACCTTATTAATATCCAGTTCATCACTTGAATACTTAAACCTACTCATATTATTCTCTCCACACTATGCTGCAATGCCCAGATCATGCTGCAGATCTTTTATCGCCGCCTGTAATAATATATTCAAACCATTTAAGTAATCTATTCTTGCTTTATCAGCATTACTTTCTTCTTTCAGAGCTTTTATAATTGCCGTCTGTTTAGCAATTGCATTTTTATATAATAATTCTTTAGACCTGCGCAGTTTCTCGTTTCTACTATGAGAAGCCATTAATAAACCAGCTCCTCCCAACAAAACAGCAGGTGCAGCTAAAACGGCAACACCAGCTGCCATTCCGCCTCCAACAATTCCACCAGCTGCAGCTAAACCACTAGTAATCCCGGCTGCACTTAAGCCAACAACAGAACCACCTAAATATAATCCGGCAAATCCAATGCCAGCTCCTACGCCGACTCCAACAGCGCCTGCAACTGCATCTCCAATCGGAGAGTCCTCTATTCTTCTTGACTTATCATGTAATGCGGCATCAGCATCATCAATAACTGACTGAACTGATTTCAATGCTTCCTGACTCTGAAATTTCATATCTGATTTTTTTGTAATATAATCACCCATAGAATTTCCTCCTTTAGATATGAGTATATATCTGCTCTATATTTAAGTATACCATACATTAATACGCCTTACAATATTCTGGTAATGAAAATATAATCAGAATATACGGAGGTAGCCATTTAATGAGAGTAAAAAAAGAAAACCCTTTACGCCAGCTTCCTGTTAATTCTAGTGACTATGGTGAAATCAGGATTCATTTGAAAGAAATATTAGAAGAACGTGACATTTCTCTGAACCAGTTATCTTTTAGAGCTGAAATGCAGCGTACTCAGTTAAGAAACTATAGAGATAATAAAATCCAACGACTTGATATTGATATACTGAAACGTTTATGTTACGTCCTCGAATGCGATCTTCACGATCTAATTGAATATATTCCAAACGACACGCCTTACAATAAATGATAAAATACATTATACTTTGCAGCATATATTACATTATGTTTCGCATGATGTCATAAAAATTTATGTGCAATCATAAGCATTCCCCTGATTTCGACAGTATTAGTCGTTGCATGTTTTAACAAGAACTTCTATAATAATACTTATAAATGCTCCAAGCATTTAACACACACTTTACAAAAGATAACATGGTGCCTGACTTTTATTTTCATTTAACAAATTGGCTAAAAACCGATTTTATTACAACTGAATATAGCAATGTGGCATCAACTTTATAAAAATCAAATGGAGGTAAAACTATGTTATCTAACACACTTTTAACTGCTGCTATTAAAAATGGTGCTACGAATGAGGAAATCTACGAATTAGTCAGATTAATCTGGGGAGAATCAATGAAAAAAACTTATTATTCTTTACTCAAGAATGATAAGCACTACCAGTCACTTCTTACTGAAACAGATGCCGCTGAGAAGGAATTAAATCAACAGCAGATATCACCAGAAGTCAAAAGCTCTATTGAACACTTCATTAATCTTTCAGAAGAAATGGAAGATGAATCTCAATCTATGTTGTATCTTGCAGCCTTTATAGATTCATACCGTTTTTTCAAGGCATTGGGACTTGTAATTTGCTAATAAACTTCAAAAAATAAAATATATATGACGACAACAGGAGGAAAGGTATTTACCTTTCCTCCTGCCATTTTTCTTAAAGATTATATTCTTTATATAATTGCTCACGTCTTTTAGCGTCTGTTGATACAATCGGGATTTCTTCCGTTCTCTGTTCTTGAATTAATCGAGTAATCAGGCTTCCAAGTCTAGCTTCTCCCTGAACCTGCCCGATTGCTTCTCCCCTTGCCTGTCCAATTGCCTCTCCTTCTGTACGTCCCTCAGCTTTAAGTCTTTCAGATTCCAGTTCCAGCACTTTTCCTCCCATAATATCGCCTATTCCTTTCCGGACATCTTCTTTTCGGAAGATATAGAGTGCATTATATACTACCAGTATTTCTTCACATAATTTATAGCATCGTTTTCAGATAAGGAAAATTCTTCTATTACATTTTTAACAGCAGCTTCCTGATCAAGTTTAAATTTCTTACAGGTTCTAATTGCACCAGCAATCATGCCTTCCTGAATTCCCTCAGCTTTAAGTCTTTCAGATTCCAGTTCCAGAACTTTTCCTCCCATAATATCACCTATTCCTTTCCGGACCTCTTCTTCTTTTCGGAAGATATAATCCGCAATCTTTACAATTAGCTTTGTCAAATCTGTATACAGTTCCGATTTACCTGTCTCCGTCAATTCTTTCTCCAAATTTACCCTGATTTCTTCATATTCGTTTAAAAGCATCTGGAATAATTCCGGATTGTTATTAAAATCATGTCCTTTTTTCTCATATCGCATAATATAAAATGGCAACAGCATTAACAGGTTTTTCTCAAAGATGCTGTCCTTTGTATAATCAGCCATTTTTATAGCAGGTATGGAATATAAATATGTATTTCCATCCGGGAAAACTACATCTGCCTCCAGATAATCCGGCGTGTTTCCAGAACTTCTCAAAAACAATACACATGACTTTGGAAATTCTATCCGGTATCTGCGTCCCTGCTTTTCTGCATGTTCTATGCCAATTGCAAAATCATATTCTATCATCCTTATTACCATTGTCATGTCGTCTGTACTCTGACACTCGATATGGTACATTTTCTTTCCGATCAGCAGACAGGAATCTGTAATGATCTCTCCATCCTCCAGCTGATGTTCATTGCGAAGCTGTGTGATTTTCACATCTTCCGGATATGATGTATGGAATACTTCATTGATCAGCGGCACTGCCAGATATGGCATCTTCTCGATCATTGTACGAAATACATCATCAAAAATCGTATTATTCATATAACACTCCTTTTTGTACTTACATTATAGCATTTTAACGGGTTTTATTGAATACTTAATCTCTTTGAAATTATGTATTTTTATCTTTGGAATCAGTGGCAGATACTGCCTGAAAAATCACTTATTAGAAAATTTAGATTACTGCTTACATCCTATACTATATAGCATTTACATTCATATGGCAAGTCCAATTTGGGCAGTTATTTATTTAATCTTCCTTATCTCCATTATTTTCTATGGTATAAGCGTTTTTCCCATGAACTTTAATACATAATTCGTCAAATTGAATGTTTCTGCAATACCGAATTAGTGTCGATTCCGACGTACCGGAACAAAGGTTATGACTTTACGATCACTTCCTCCACTGCCTATGATCACAAATGGATCTATGGCAGGAATATCTTTGCCAGCATTGACCGCATTGTAGATGAATTATTCGAGAATTATCTTTCCAGGCCAAATGTACGTCAGCCAATCCTTACCCAGTACTGTGACGGCAAACAGGTACAATGTCGAAACAGAGGATGGATGACACAATGGGGAAGCAAAGCACTGGGCGATCAGGGATACTCTGCCATTGAAATCCTCCGGGCTTTTTACGGAAATGATATGTATATCAATGTGGCGGAAGCAATCTCCGGGATTCCCTCCTCCTGGCCGGGATATGATCTGGATATCGGTGCATCCGGAAATAAGGTAAGACAGATTCAGGAACAGTTAAACACAATCGCAGAAGCTTATCCAGCTGTCCCTGTTGTCACCGCAGATGGAATTTACGGACCTGAGACCCAAAATTCCGTCAGGATTTTCCAGAGCATTTTCGGTCTGGACCAGACAGGGATCGTAGACTATCCAACCTGGTATAAAATCCAAGAGATCTATGTGGCAGTCAGCAGGATTGCTGAGTTGCGTTAGGGTTGTAGCAAAAATATACGTAAAATGGCTGCCTCACCTACTGATATGTTATCTCACATATTTACCGGATTGGCAGCCGTTTTATTACCCTTACAACAGATATCACCTAAAAAAAGAAGCAAATTCATCTATCGATTCAGCAATATAATAATAGCTATCTTCGCTTGAACTCCAATAATATACTTTTCCATTCTCATTATTTACACAATAATAATTATCTCCCGAAGTCAGTACCACCAGCTCTGCTGGGGGTTTGAGATTGTTTCAATCATGTACCTCGTCCGCAAGAGCATATAGCTGTTCCAATGTATAATCTGTCTCCTGTTCCAGCGTCATTTCCGCACCTTTTGTCACGATCAGATGTGTCTCTATTATTTCTTTATACTGCTGCAGTTGTTTCAGCAATTCTATTGTAAGAGGCGCTCCGGAAGCCCCACTCATACCGATGATAAGTCTCTTTCTCATTTTTCTTCCTTTCCTGACTTTTCCGTTCATATTAAAGTATGTTTAAAAAATTTTCCAACAATTTGCACAAATTATACCCGTTCGTTTCCTATTTCTTTCGCAATTCTTCTTTTCACATGGATTATTCCAACAAGGAATACGTAAGAAAGAATCCTGTCCAAAAGACTGTTACATCACAGAAACATTGCAGAATAATCTTCTATGATATAAAAAGCTCCCCTCAGTATCACAAATAATAATCACTGAGAGGAGCTGTAATTTCAGAACAGCAGAGCTGTTTTCTTATTAAGATATCTTCTTAGATTAAGAATTTTCTTTCCCAATCTTAACTTTACAATGTTTCCGATAACAGGCAATGCCATAATTTACAATATTCTTCATCCCGTCACTCTTTAACCTTGCAGCATATTGACGTTGTTCAATCTGTTCCAGAGCTTCTGTACAAGCTGCCTCCATTCTGTCTTCCTGAGCATATTTCATCTCGATCACCACTCCGACACGATTCTCCGGAACTTCCAGTAAAATATCACAATAACCTTCACCAGATTCTATATTCGACCAGACAGCCCAGTTCTCCATATGACTTAGCAGCCCCAGCAAAACTCCATGATAAAAATTTTCTTTTCTTCCCTTAACTGCCGTATCCCGAATACTGATTGTATTCCATAAATAGTCGTTAAACAAATCTTCTATCGTTTCTGCATCTCCATCTGGAAAAGCCATGCATAATTTATCAAGCTTCTTTATATCCTCAGATGACTTTTCCTGAAACCATTCCCTGATCTGAAGTTCAAACAATTCTTTAATTTCTCTGTTAGGAATTGCCAGACGTAACTTTCTGCTGTCTATTCTTTCACGTTGTGTTAAATACCCTGTTGTAAAAAGTATACTCCAAAGATTCTCAATGGATTTATCCAGTTCATTATATGTCAGTTCCTGTTTTATTTCTTTTATAACCGTTTCTCCCGAAATCAGGTTTTCGATTTCATCTCTCGTCTGTTTATTCGCTTTATCTATAAAACGACTCACAATGCTGTTGCTGCTGGTATTAGACCAGAAATCTTCTGGTATCGCATCAGGATCTGCACATAAATTTCTGCAATAACTGATCACGTCCCAGGGACAATACACTGCTTTCTTTCCAAACTGATAACCATCATACCATTCCCTGATTGTTTCATGGTAGTCAGAAAGCCCAAAATATTTCAGCATTTCTGCGACCTCATCATCTGTAAATCCAAAGAACTCATCAAACTGTACACTCGTAATCGAAAAAACATTAAAATTGTTTAATCCTGTAAAAATGCTTTCCTTCGCAATTCTCAGGCATCCCGTAAGTACTGCAAAAAACAGGCTCGAATTTGTCTTCAAAACATTTCCAAACATGTTTCTGATCAAAGATACCATCTCGTCATAATATCCATACTGGAACGCTTTATCTAATGGCACATCATACTCATCAATCAAAAGAACCGCTTTTTTTCCATAATGTTTCTCCAGTAATACAGTTAATATAAGCAGCGCCTTCTCCATTGTGGCATCAGACATTTTGAAATCGCCATGATCATCAACGACAGTCAATGCTTTATAAGAGTTTTTTTCTTCCTCTGTAAGGCGGCTGCTCTCTGCCAGAGCACTAAGTCTCCACGCCTCCATTCCCAGAGTATTCTTCAGCGCTTTCCGGGCTGACTCAAAATTTAATCCCTCCACATTCTTCAATGTAAGCGAAATTACCGGAAACTTTCCCATATATTCTTCACACAGTTCTTTTTCACGGGATACCTTCAGTCCATTAAACAGCGATTTATCACATCCGATTTCCAGAAATGACTGCAGCATATTCATATTCAGAGATTTTCCAAAACGGCGAGGACGTGTAAACAGATTCACTTCTCCCCAGTTATGAAGAAGTTCTGTTATCATTTCTGTTTTATCCACATAGTAAAAATTATGCCGGATTATTTTTTCAAAACTATCTATTCCAATTGGCAGTTTCTTTCTGTTCCGCATATTTTTCATCCTCCTTCATTACCAGATTTTGCAAGTTAAACGGATATTCGCAATCCGCATTCGGTTAAAAAATTCCCCGAAAAACAGCTTCCCTGATTTTAGATAATGATAACATGAAACATTTGTAACGTAAAGCAGGAGTTACTGCCACTTCGAGCCCGACTAAGCCAGAAATAATAACAGCAATTTTTATTTCAGACAGGAATTATTTATGCTAAAATATACCTAATTATAACAATTCCGACGTAATTTCCTAAGCATAACAAAACAGCAGCCATTGCGGTACTGTTTAGAGTATCTCACAATGGCTGCCTGTCTGATATCACAATTTCATTTGTTATTTCTTATACCAGAATTTCTTACATTTCACCAGTACCTTTCCATCCGGAGCATCTGTCATCATTCCAATTTTGAACCTGTAATTTTTTGTCTTTCCAGCCGGAATATTTACATTGTAGGTTTTGGTCGGTGTTGCAGTTTCATCCAGTGGTATCTCAAAATACATCGTTACCTTTGTAATCGTATAACTGGAAGTATTCTGCATACGGGCAGTTATATACAGCTCTCCTGTGTTCGGATTGTACTCATATCCCTTGTAGCTGACTTTGAGCTGGTTTAGCTTAGGTGTCGCTGACTTATACCAGAACGATAAGCATTTTACCTTCGGCGCTTTATATGGCTGCTGAGTCATTTTTCCAATATAAACCGTCTTATTCACTGTCTTTCCGGGATTGATCGTTACACTGAAGGTCTGGGTTATGGTTCCATCCTCCATAATAGGTATCTCATATCCCATCTTCACTTTTGTAATCGTGTAACTCGAAGTATTTTTCAGACTCAGCTTCAGATATAACTTTGCTGTATCATTGTCATATTCGAATCCTCTGTAAGTTACTTTAAGCTGTTTGGCAGTTGGCTTGGAAGCAGCTGATGCTACCCTTGGAAAAAATAAAAGTACTGCAACTGCCGCCAGAAGAAAAAATACCAGATAACTTCTACATTTTCCTGCAAATCGATTTTTCATACTCATAAAAATCTCCTCCTCTCTTGATGTGCCATTATAGTTTCAGGCAAATATCAGGAAATACTTTTGATACACCTGATATTTTTTTCAGATTTATTATATATTTACAATACAATATCAGGAAGAAATTTTCTATTAACTATTGGTTAGTTTTTTATAAGCGCCATTACAGTCATCTATAATTTTGATTGTAATTGACCTAAAAAGAAGCAGATCTCCGTTTCTGAACTCAGAAATGAAAATCTGCCAACTTAACTTATGATACTAACGGCAATATATAATTCACCCAAAAGCATGACATAGGCATGATCAGCACCATCGCCGGTATCATGTCCGCAGTTGGGAAGTTCTTCAGCTTCACCATACGAAAACCGGTTGCAAGCATCAGAAACCCGCCACAGGCTTTAAAGTCATTGATCATGCCCGGCGTAGTCAGCGGAAAAATCGCCGTTGCTGCAAAGAACAGGATCAGGAAAATAATCACCTGCGGAATGGCGATCATACACACTACCATTCCCAGGCTGCAGGCAAAAATAGCTGCTGTAAATAAATCCAGAATAGATTTGGAGATCAGCACTGAATGATCCCCGCTCATTCCGGATACGATAGAGCCATAGATTCCTGTTCCGCTTGCACAGAATAATACGATGATCGTCACCAGTGTATTCATAAACTCATCCTCAGAAAGCTCTGAATTTGAATTCTTGATAAATTTGCCGATCACACGCTGCATAACACCGGCACCGGCATTGATCCTTTCTCCAAGATGAATCGCAAGTCCGATTCCCGTACCGATCACAACAGAAAAAATAACCGCCGGCATATTTTCCATCAGACCGATGGTGCTGATTCCCATTCCCATAGAACATACCCCGAATACAAGGGTAATATCCTCTTTGAATTTCGGACTTAATTTGTGCCCCACAAAAGCACCCAGGATTCCGCCTATAACTATGGATAATGCATTGATAATTATTCCAATAGGCATAACTTTTTTCTCTCCTCCAGACAAACTCAGACAGATGTCACATTCTCAATACTGCCAAAAAATCAGTATATAACAAACTATAATTTTTCGCAATGTCAAAAATTCTTTACCTTTATTATAAAAGAATCCGACGTTACTGTTCACACACTACTATCCCGAGACATACAAGCCAAAATTCCATTGCCGCAGGCAATCTGGAATGAATTTTGGCTACGTTCATCCGTCAACTATAACAATTCTACAAAAAAGACAGATTTCTCTTTTTTTAAAAATCTGTCTTTTTTGCAAATATTTTTACATTATTCACTTTTTTCACGCTCTGCCCGAGCTAACTATCTATAAAAATATTCTGTCTATCATTTATCTCAGATCAGTTTGACAATATCATTGTACATAACAAATACCATCAGCGCCATCAACAGCATCAGCCCTGCGAAATGGATGCCGCCCTCCACCTGTCTGTTAATCGGTTTTCTGCGGATTGCCTCTATGACAAGGAATACCAGCCGTCCACCGTCCAGTGCCGGAAACGGAAGGAGGTTCATAACTCCAAGGTTTGCAGAGAGCAGAACTGCCAGATTAAGCATATTCATCCACAGGATCATGGTTCCTTCGCTTTTGCTTTCCTCATACGTAGTTCCGATTGCATCCACAATTCCGACCGGACCACTCAGATCTTTCATTCCAAGCTTTCCGCTGACCAGCTCTTTCAGGCTGAGAATCGTTGTACGTACCATATATTTTACTTCTACGGCACCATATTTGACTACATTCAGCCCTTTTGCTTTTTCAGAATACATATTGTAGGTAAATCCTGATTCTGCCGTACGGTATTCTTTTGGTGTAACCGTAATATCATATTCCTGTCCGTCCCTGGAATAGGTAATCTTTACAGACTTTTCTGTCAGCGGATTCTCCTGAATATATTTCTGGTAATCTGCTGCATTTGTAATCTTCACTCCATTAATGGATGTGATCACATCTCCCTGCTGAATCCCTGCTTCCTGCAACGGCATTCCATCCATTACAGATTCCACTGTCATGGCAGAAGTATCATCCCCGTTGAAATTGCAGCCCAGAAGGTATCTCACATTTGTATCCGACTTATAGGAAATGTCCATCTTCTTTCCATCACGCTTAACAGTCAGGTTAATGGTATCTCCCTCTTTCAGCTGGTTCAGATAGGAATATACATAGAGATCTTTTCCCAGATCAATGTGATATCCCTGATAACCGGTAATAATATCTCCCTCTTTCAGTCCTGCCGCCTCAGCCGCAGAACCTTCCTTTACGGAAAGAACTCTGGATGGTTCATATCCTACAGCACCTACAATGATCACAGACAATACAAATGCCATGATAAAGTTAAATACCGGTCCTGCGGCAACTACAGAAATCCTGCCCCACACAGACGCACTGTTAAAAGTTCCCGGTTCATTCTCTATGTCCGTATCCTCCCCCAGCATGGCACAGGAGCCACCGATAGGAAGAAGTTTCAGTGAATATCTGGTATCTCCTTTCTCAAAACTGTAAAGTCTTGGTCCCATTCCCAAAGAGAATTCTGTGACCACGATCTTATTCAGCTTTGCAAAAAGAAAATGTCCCAGCTCATGAAAGAGAATGATTGCACTGAATATGACAATTGCAATAATAATTTTCAATCTACCACCTGCTTTCAATCCAACGATAAGTTTCTTTCTCAATCTCCAGAATCTGATCCAGGTCCGGATCCTTTACTGCTGTATGTCTGCTCATAGACTGCCCGATAATCTCGTAAATATCCAGAAAGCTGATTTTTTTCTGAAGGAATTTGCGGACTGCCAGCTCATTTGCAGCATTAAAAACGGTTGGCATACTGCCGCCTGCCCTTGCCGCTTCCACCGCCATTGGAAGACCTTTAAAAGTTTTCCTGTCCGGCTCCTCAAAAGTGATCTGCTTCAACATATGAAAATCCAGTCTGTCGCCTTTTAAAAATCTTCTGTCCGGGTAGCATAATGCATACTGTATCGGAAGTCTCATATCCGGTGTTCCAAGCTGTGCCATCACTGCACCGTCCTCGAATTCCACCATAGAGTGGATAATACTCTGCGGCTGAACCACAACCTGAATATGATCCAGATCTACATCAAAAAGCCATCTGGCTTCCATAACTTCCAGACCTTTATTTACCAGAGTTGCAGAATCCACTGTAATCTTCTGTCCCATTACCCAGTTCGGATGCTTCAGCGTATCCTCCAGAGTCACCTTCTCCAGATCTGCTGTTTTCTTTCCGCGGAAAGGACCGCCGGATGCAGTGATGAGCAGTTTATGTATCTGCTCTCTTTTCTCTCCATGAAGTGCCTGGAAAATAGCACTGTGCTCGCTGTCTACAGGCAGGATCTGCACACCGAACTGCTTTGCCAACGGCATGATCAGATGTCCGGCTGTTACCAGTGTTTCCTTATTTGCCAGAGCAATATCCTTACCTGCAAGGATTGCTTCCATAGTTGGTCTGATTCCTATCATTCCTACGATAGCGGTCACCAGAATGTCTGATTCTTCCATTCTGGCAAGTTCGATAAGACCACCCATCTGGCTTACGATTTTTACATCCAGATCCTGCACACGTACTGCCAGATCTCTGGCTGCCTCTTCTTTCCAGACTGCAACAAGTCTGGGATGAAATTCACGTATCTGCTTCTCCAGCATTTCTACATTGCTGCCTGCTGCAAGACCAACTACTTCCAGGTCATCATTTGCACGTACCACATCCAGTGTCTGTGTTCCGATCGAACCTGTAGAACCTAAGACTGCTACTTTTTTCATCTTGTACCTCATTTCAATACTTATACAACAATTTTATAAAATTACTTCTGACCTGACAGTTCTCATATCAGAAAATACTGTAAACATGTATATCAGAAGAATATATGCTCCGTTAGAGCGCGTCTGAAAAAGGCTTTCTGCAAGATGTGCGTCACAATTTGTGGGATATTTTGCCCGGATGAGGGCGCCGTAGCGGGCTACGGCAACTGAATTCGGGTGAAATATCCCGCAAAGTGGGGCGTGCAGATTGCGGGAATGATTTTTCAGACACGCTCTAGATCTCAATCATCACAAGAGAAAGGAAATAAATAACCGGTGCTGTGAAGATCACACTGTCGAATCTGTCAAGGATTCCTCCATGTCCCGGAATTAATTTTCCATAATCTTTAATCCCCTGATTTCTCTTGATCGCAGATGCAGCCAGATCGCCTACCATGGAGATCAGCGCTCCGATTGCACAGATCACAGCATATTCCAGCATCGGTCCCTGAGTGGCTGCTGCATAGATCACACCAAGAAGTGCAGCTCCTGCCACACCACCCACAGCTCCCTCCACAGATTTCTTAGGGCTGAGGACAGGTGCCATTTTATGTTTACCGATCAGCATTCCCACACAATATGCGCAGGTATCACATCCCCATGAGCACAGAAAGATCAGCCATACGTGGAACTTTCCACCGGGAAGCTCTCTGGTAAGATAAATAAACGACAGCATAACTGCCACATACACAATACCAAACAGTGCAGGCATTACCTGCCCTGCCTCATAGGTTGGATAAGTGAACACGTATACAAACATGAGCAGCACAAGTCCGAAAATGATTGCCAGCACTCCATACCTCTCAAAATCAAGCAGTACTGCCAGATAATATAATACTGCGCCTAAATAGCCTGCTGCTGCCAGCAGATTTATCTTCTCATCCTGCACCTTCATTGCTCTGTACAATTCTCTCATTCCAATGAGAGAAACCGCAAGAAGTGTGAAAAACAGCACATAATCACCGCTGATGATAGTAGCAAGCGCAATAATCACAAGCAGGATTCCGCTTAAGAGTCTTGTCTTAAACATTCTTTACTCCTCCTTAACTCCGCCGTATCTTCTGTCTCTCTGATTATATTTCTCAATAGCCTTAATCAACTCTGCTTTATTAAAATCCGGCCATGCCACATCTGTGAAATAAAATTCTGTATAAGCCATCTGCCATAACAGAAAATTGGAAAGTCTCAATTCACCGCTTGTGCGGATCATCAGATCCGGATCAGGGATTCCTGCCGTATCCAGGTAATTGTCAAAAACATGCTCATCAATTTCTTCCGGCTTTACTTTTCCATCTGCAGCATCCTGAGCAAGTTTGCGGATACCTCTTATGATCTCATCTCTGCTGCCGTAGTTTAATGCAATCTGGAAATAGATTTCATCATATTTCTGAGAATATTGTTCCAGACGTGCAATACTTTCCTGAATATCCTGATCAAATGCCGAAACCTCTCCGATCACCCGGACACGCATTTTGTTCTTATCTGCCAGTTTAATACATTTTTTCAGATAACTTCGGAACAGTTTCATCAGACCGTCCACCTCATCTTTGGAACGTTTCCAGTTCTCTGTGGAAAAAGCATATACAGTCACATATTTAACTCCCAGCTCCTTCATATAGTCACAGACTGTTTCCAGATTTGCACAGCCCTTCACATGTCCGTAGCTTCTGGGCATTCCCTTTGCCTTCGCCCAGCGTCCATTACCATCCAGAATAATGGCAATATGATTTGGTACATTCATACTCTTGTTTCCTTTTCTTATCCTGTTATTCCTTTAACCTTACTGTCTCATCATAATGAACCGCAGTTTCCGGTCCATTATCTCATTCAGATAAAAAGAGAGCCCGCATTCATGGAGCTCTCCTTTTCGTTTCCCTTATACGGTCATGATTTCTTTGCTCTTTGCATCCACTGCCGCATCAACTTCTTTGATATATTTATCTGTGCTCTTCTGGATTTTCTCCTCAAGTTCTTTAATCTCATCCTCAGATACATCCTGTTTTGCAAGTTTCTTAAATGCATCATTTGCATCACGACGAATGTTGCGGACTGCTACTTTGGCTGCTTCGCCTTTTTTCTTGACATCTTTAACCAGTTCCTTACGGCGTTCCTCTGTAAGTTCCGGGAATACAAGGCGGATTACTTTACCATCGTTGCTTGGATTTAATCCAAGGTCAGAGGTAAGGATTGCTTTCTCAATTCCTTTGATCAGGCTGCTTTCCCATGGCTGGATCTGGATCATACGAGCTTCCGGGACAGTGATATTTGCCACCTGCTGAAGAGGTGTCGGAGCTCCGTAATAATCTACGGCGAGTTTGTCAAGGATATGCGGGTTCGCACGTCCTGCACGAATTGTAACCAGTTCGCTCTCAAGGCTTGCCAATGTCTTTTTCATCTTCTCTTCATATTTCTGAATTCTCTCATCCATTAGGTTCGTCTCCCTCTTTTTATAGTTTTTATATTACACTTTCTCTGTAAACTGACTTATAAGCCTTACTTATACAGTAACCTTAGTTCCGACAAATTTGCCATGTACTGCATTGATGATGCTGTCTTTTTCATCCAGTGCAAATACCAGCATCGGCATCTTCTGTTCCATACACATGATCGATGCTGTCAGATCCATAGCTGCCAGTTTCTTTGCAACTACTTCTTCAATGGAAATTTCATCATATTTTACTGCATTCGGGTTTGTCTTCGGATCACTGTCATAAATTCCGTCAACAGCTTTTGCAAGAAGGATTGCTTCTGCTTCGATTTCTACTGCGCGAAGTACAGTGGCTGTATCTGTGGAGAAGTAAGGATGTCCTGTACCGCCTGCAAAGAATACGATCTTGCCCTGTGCAAAGCTTGCTTCCACTGCATCCTTAGAGTAAAGGCTTGTAAATGCACCGCATACAAATGGTGTAAAGATTTCTGTCTTTAATCCAAGGTATCTGCAGATATCAGATACATAAATACAGTTCATAACTGTTGCAAGCATACCAATCTGATCAGCCTTATTCCTGTCGATAGTCTCACTGGTGCGTCCTCTCCAGAAATTACCTCCGCCGATCACGATGCCGATTTCCAGTCCTTCCTCAGCAATTGTCCTGATCTGCTTTGCAACTTCAATAACAGTCGCCTCGTCAAATCCGGTCTTCTTCTCACCGGCAAGGGCTTCACCGCTTAATTTTAATAATACACGTTTCATAGTAACTGTCTCCTGAAATTAATTTTATCGCAGGTAACAGAGGATCGGAATACCTCCTCTGTTACATTCGTAGTTCTATTCTACCATATTCCGGCAACAATTTCATTACCATTTTCATCAACTGTTGTAGAAACTGTGAAATTGCTGTAATAATGGAATCCTGTTTTACCTGTCTCAGGATCATCCTCATAGCTGCTGCCCTGTGGAGAACCGCATGCGCCTTCCAGTGCATCCAGAGACTGACCGATATACTGTTCTGCTGTGGAAATCATATCGCCGCCATTTCCCGGATCATCGTTACTGCCCGGATCATCATTAGTACCCGGATCGTCTGAGTTTCCCCCATTGCCCGGATCATCTGAACTATCCCCGGTTCCATTGCCACTGTTATTATTCTGATCAGAACTGTTGTTACTATCTGTGGAATCAGAATCATCTGCAGAATTCTTATCACTGTCGTCTGTGGAATCTGATTCAGACTCACTGTCATCTGTAATTCCAAGACGTTCCTTTACCGCATCAAGCGTGGATACTTCTTTTGTTGATGTACCTGTCAGATATTTTGCATATGGGATCGCATCATCATCTGTGCCATCCATACATAACGTAATCTGCGAAATTGTTCCAAGCGGAATATCGCGGAAAAAGCATTCATTCGTGTCCTCATCAGTATATGCAATACGGATATCATAGGAAGCTGTACTCTTGTTGGATGTTGTCTGCGTAT
>ULSO01068459.1_pt1 | contig 21510 bp, 11 predicted proteins | sample 1956701 | NCBI WGS metagenome assembly ULSO01 (sample SAMEA4835708, study PRJEB28245) | human gut metagenome | biome: gut microbiome; material: fecal sample | place: Denmark | collected 2008 | reverse complement strand
CCCGTGTAAGAGAGCGCCGCGGGCTCGCCGCCGCAAGCAGCGGCGACGCCCAGCAGCACAGTCAGACAGATCAGACACAGCGTGCTTATAAGCACTTTGATGTGTTTAGATCTCATTTAAGTATTCTCCTGTCCGAAATTATTTTCCGGATCATCCGTCCTTTATTTCTTTTTGATAATGACGAGCACTACGGACGCAATCGCTCCGACTGCGGCGATGATTGCAAACACGAGTGCGACGGTGACCATCGAATTCACTCCGTCCACCTTCTCGTCCGTCGCGTCGATTCTGCCGTTAAGGTCGCTCACCGCGCCGTCCACCTTGGTGTTGATGTCGTCGGTCGCGCCGGTGATCGCGTCGGTCGCGGCATTGGACTCGACGACTACCGTGAAGGTAGCGTACGCCGTTTCGAAGTTCGTCGCCTGAGCCGCGACGGTGAACGAATAGGTTCCCGCGGCCGTCGGGGTACCCGAAAGCATACCGTTGCTGAACGTCATTCCTTCGGGAACGTTGCCCGAGTACAGCGAGTAGGAAACGAGCGCGCCGTAATCGTACACGGTGTTAAGCGTCGCCGTGGTAACCACCGCGCGGTAGGACTCGCCCACCGTAGCCTTTTCGAGCGTGGAGCCGGTATATACCACCGCCGCGCCGTGAAGCACGTCCATCGCGTTGCTGTTGGCAACGGTGTAGAGCACGTTGTGCGCCATCTTCTGCAGTCCGGCAACCATCGTGGCGTCGCCTGCGACCTCTTCGACGGTCAGAACGCAATGTTCGGGAAGCTGCATGCCGTATACGGCGGCGTCAAGGGTGATATCGTTGCCCGCGCGGAGCATCTGCTCTGCGACAAGGAAGTCGTAGATCGCTATATCGGTGTTGACGAAGCCGTCGAAGCCCCATTCGTTGCGCAGGCACTGAGTGAGCAGTCCGTAGCTGCCGCCGCACCATTCGGTGCCTATGCGGCTGAACGAACTCATCGCCGCGCCCGCCTTGCCGATTTCGACTGCGAGCTGGAAGGGTTTAAGGTAAATCTCGCGGATTGCCTGCTCGCTGACCCAGATGCTGAGACCGGAGGTCATGGAGCCTTCGCTGCCCATGAAGATACCGCGGTCGGTGCCGCCGTCCTCATGCACGGCAAAGTGTTTGATGAATACGTAGCAGCCCTTTTCCGCAGCGCCGAGCGACGCGTTTGCCGCCATCATGCCGGCGAGGTAGCCGTCCTCGCTGTAATACTCGGTGTATCTGCTGAGGAAAGGCGAACGGTGAGTGTTCATGCCGGGGCCGTACCAGCCGGTGTAGGCCTTGACCGCCGTGCCCGTGTCGCTTCTGCCCCACAGACCCTGGTCGCCCATCATCTTGCCCATTTCGAAGGCAAGTTCTTTGTTCCACGTAGCCGCGATGACGGGAGCGGTCGCGAATCTCGTGAACAGCGCGCCCGCGGTGCCGTTACCCGACCAGCCCAGAGGAGAGTCGGTATCCAGCGTTTCGGGCTTGCCGATGTAAGGTATGGCGTTGGACTTGAAGCCGCCGTACATGAACATCTGCGTCAGCTCGTCGAGAGTAAGCTGCTCGACAAGCGACTGCCACATGGGATCGTCGTAGCTCTTGCCGATCATGTCGGAAAGCATGATCTCGGCGGTTGCGGGACGGGTAGCCGCGTCCGCATAAGTGGGCATATCGTCCGCAGCCACATACCAGGGCTGCGTACCGCTGCCGGTATCGTCATAGTCGCAGATACCGTCGTCGTCCGAGTCGGTCGTGAGCGCGATCGTCACATCCCAGTCGTCGAACTCGCCTTCCGAGGTATCGAGCACGTTGTTTGCGCTTGCATCGCCGGTTGCGTTCGCGCTGCCGTCAGCGGCATAATTGTAAAGCGAACGTCTCTGCGGCTGCTTGGAGTTATTCGCATTGGACGCAAAGTCGTCGCGGGACAGTTCTTCGAAGCCTTTTGCTCCGGGATGCTTCTCCGCGGTTTCTTTTGCGCCGAGACCGGCGAGATCGTCAAACGCGTTATGTATCTCTTCGCCCGTCTGATCGCTTTCGGTGATTTCGATGTCGGCCGCCACGTTGAACGTGAACTCCATGCTTTCACCGGCTTTGACGGTATGCGAGTCGGTGCGGAGCGACAGCACGTAGTCGCCGGCTTCGAGCACCCACGCGCCCTTGCCGCCGTTTGCCGCCACGTCGTAGGACGCCATGTCGCTGGGCTTGATTTTCAGCGTCACGGTATCGGAATCGGAACCCTTAGCCGCGATAAGGTCGGTCTTGGCGAAGTCGCCGAGTACCACCGACGATTTTTCTAGAGTCGCGGTATCGGTATAAGGCGCGGTGTAGTACAGTTCCACAACGTCCTTGCCCGCAGCGTCGCCGCTGTTGGTGACCTTCACGCTGACGGTAATCGGCTTGTTGACGTTTGCCTCGGTGATGGCGCCGGTGAGTTCAGCCGCATTCTGCACTTCCCAATCGAACGTCGTATACGACATGCCGTAGCCGAACGGATACGTCACGTTCTGCTCGTACCAGTCGTCGCCCGTTTCGTCAAGCTCGGTCGCCATGGTTTCGTAGTAACGGTAACCCACGTAAATGCCTTCCTCATAGTCGGTGAAGTAAGCGTAAAGCGGATTGCCCTCCTCGTCCACGTACTGGTTGCCGCCGGCAACCGTAGCCGTGGGTTCTATGGAGTTACGACCGAAGTTGTTGTACGTCGGATCCTCGGTGAAATCTACCGGATATATATCCGCCAGCTTACCCGAAGGATTGATCTCGCCGCTGAGCAGCGGACCGACGACGTTGAGGCCGCTTGCGCCCGGGTTGCCTATGAGCAGGATCGCGTCGACGCCCGCGTTGGCGTCGAGATCTTCCAGTTCGAGCGGCGTGGAATCGTTGATTATGACGATGACTTTATCGAACACGCCCTCGGTTTTCTGCGCCACGGCGTATTTGACGAGCTCCTGCTGCACCTTGTCCAGCGAATGCGCGTGCTTTGCGCCCGAATTCTTATCCGTCATCGTTCTGCCGCCGTCCGCGCTGGCAGCCTTGGTCGCGGACAGCACGACGATTGCGGCGTCGCCGTAGTCGCCGAACGAATAAGCCACGTCGGACGTGAACTTATTGATGCCGAACGGATCGGTCTGCGCATTTGCGCCCGCGAGCGCGGCGTAGTCGCTGGTATTGCTCTCGCTCGCGCTCATCCAGTCGGTGTAAGCCGCGCGGACTGCGGGGTTTGTCCGGAAACCGGAATCCTGCAGGCTGCCGTAGATATCCGACGTCGCGATCGTTACGCCCGCGGAAGCGTCGGTATCGTTGACGGACGCGCCCGTTTCCGGCGCTATGGAGTTATAACCGAACAGCGTTACACCCGCGGCGTCCGAGCCCACTCCGCCGGGAGAGAGCGGCAGCGCGCCGTTGTTGTTTTTGAGCAGCACCGCGCCCTCTGCGGCAATGCGCTCGTTGAGTTCCGCGCCCGCGACGATCGATTCCTCTTTGCTGGAATAATCGGACGAGTAGCGCGCGTTGGAAGCAGCCGAAGGGCGGCTTACCTGTACGTTAGTAAAAGAGATCGCACACGCAAGAACGATAACGGCTATGGCCATCACGAGAATGCGGGCGATCTTGGATGCTCTTTTACTCATTGTCTTACCTCCTTTTGATATAGGGAGGGGCTGGCATAAAAATCATCAAATTACCCCTCTGTGCAATGATTGTAAAATAACGGGAATCGCTTTTCAACCCATCTTCCGTAAACCGTCGATTTCGTTCCGTAAGCCGTCGTTTTCGCACGGGAAAATTCGGTTTTGACAAAAAAGTGCATAAAAAAAGCTCCCCTTACGGGGAGCGGAGTTACCGCGGCATTTGCGCGCGGCGATTAGTGCGTATATGCGCATATATTTTTATATTATATAGAAATACAGTCACTTTGCGCCGCGTATGCGGTCGCGCAGACTCTGCATGCGCGTATCCAGCGCGTACACCTGTTCCGCGCAGTCTTTGAGCTCGGAAACTATCGCCGCCGAGTCGGCTATCTCCTTCTTGTATTTGATGCCGTGCTCGAGCGTAGCCCAGAAATCCATGGCGATCGTGCGCAGCTGCACTTCGACGCGCACGTCGTTCTTCTCGTTGGAAAAGAACACCGGCACGTCGATGATCATGTGAAAACTGCGGTAGCCGTTTTCCTTGGGCTTCTTTATATAGTCCTTTATCTTCACGACGCTTATGTCGTCCTGCCCGCCCAGCATGGCTGCGACGGTGTATATATCGTCTATGTATTGGCAGATGATGCGCACGCCTGCGATGTCGTTCAAGTTGGAGACCATGTTTCCGATGCTGAACGTCAGCCCCATCCTCTTCATTTTGCCGAAAATGCTTTCAGGAGACTTTACGCGGCTGTATATCGCCTTTATGGGATTGCGTTCGTGCGAGATGGAAAGCTCCTCGTTGAGCACCTCGAACTTGGTGCGCACCTCGCGTATCGCGCAGCTGTACAGCGTCATGCACCGGCGGAAGTCCAAAAACGTTTTTATAAACAGTTCGCTTTCCTCGCTCGCGCCCAGTTCGTGGGAGAGCGACGAGCGCAGATCCCTGACGGTATCGACTATGTCTTTGTTTTCCATTTGTCACTCCGCGTCCGGCGTCTTGCCGCCGAATATTCTGTTTATCTCCGTGACGTGACCGAGCGCCCGCTCGAGATCGGCAACGTCGTAGGCGCTTACCTTTTCGGCGAAATGCGCGAGTCTGTAATCGACCAGCCTTTTCAGATATGCCATGCCCGCCGCCGACGGCTCTACGAGCACTTCGCGTCTGTTATCCGGATTCGTGTAACGCTCTATGAATTGCAGTTCCACCAGCCCGTCGGCTATCTTGGTGGTCTGTTGTTTTGATATGCCCATGAGCGAGGCCAGCCTGTTCATCGTCATACTGCTTTCGCCGGGCGCGGCGAGCACGAGAAGCGCTATGTGTTCGAGCGACGTCAGCTTGGGCAGCCCCGCCATATCCGGCGGCGCCATCATTGACCGTTTGAACCCGGGAGTCATGACCATGAACTGTTTCACTATCCGTTCGGTCAGCTCTCTCTTTTTCCCGTCTTCTTCGTTATTCATGATTTTCCTCCGTTATTTTTCCGCAAGACAATCTATATTCGGCAACTGTTTGGTTTTATGTATGAATATAATATTTCACCTACCTTAATTGTTTATTAAAAACGGGAGCGTCTTCCGAAGAAGACGCTCCCGCCGGAGCCGCGCGGATTGTGTATTTGAGGGGCACGCGGCTCCCGGGATGGCTTATTGTCTGCCCTGCTCGCCGTGCTTTATGCGTTTGACGGCGCGGATTATCACCACGGCGCCCCACGCTATGAGGCCGACGGGCACGGCTATGTCTATGACGATGAGCACGATGCGCCAGTACGCCATATATGTCTGATAAATGACGCCCTCGCCTATGCCGTTCATCGCGTTGGAATTGACCACCGTGTACAGCACATGCTTCGTCGCTTCCTGCATCACATAGACGTCGACGGCGTCGTTAGCGTCATACCACGACGAAGGCATTATGGTATCCAGCCACGTGTCGCCGCCGGCGTATACCATCTGTTCCATGTCCATATGAGGCTGATTGGACGCGAAGTCGCATATCACGGTGCCGGCGAAGCCCCATTCGTTCCGCAGCACTTCCGTCATCAGGCGGTAGTCCCCGCCCGTCCACTTGGTGCCTATGCGGTTGAACGAGCTCATCATCGCCGTCGTTCCGCCTTCCTTGACCGTTATCTCGAACGGCTTTAAGTACAGCTCGCGCAGCGACTGCTCCGTCAGCCACGTGCATACGCCGCCGCGGTGCGTTTCCTGCTCGTTCGCCGCAAAGTGCTTGACGTAGCAGTACACGCCCTTCTCCTGCGCGCCGCGGATGACCGCAGCCGCCATTTTGCCCGTCAGCACGGGGTCTTCGCTGTAATACTCGGGGTTGCGTCCGCCGAACGGCGTGCGGTGCAGGTTCACGCCCGGAGCGTACCAGCCGCTGTAAGGTTTGTCCTCGGTATATCCGATCAAGCCTTCGTTGCCGACGGCTCTGCCCATGGCTTCCGCAAGTTCCACGTTCCAGGTAGCGGCAATGACGGGCTCGCAGCAGTACACGCAGGTATCCGTCACGATGTCGCCGCTGCCCATGAACTTGGTGAAGCCCGCGGGGCCGTCGGTGTCTATCGTTTCGGGTTTGCCTATATAATCTATGGACGGAGTCTTGAACGCACAGTTGCTCAGCGTGTCCCACAGCGACGATACCGTGATACGCGTCATCAGCTGATCCCACAACTCGTTGTCAGGGTCAAGACCTCTGAGCTCGTACAGCTGCAGTCCGTCGCGGCTCTTCGTCGAAGCGGGTTTACGGTTTGCCGCCGCGTCTTTGACGACATCGCTGTCAGCGGTCAGCGGATTGCCGCTGCTCCTGTCCGTGCGCAGCCCGTCTATGAAACTCTGCTGTGCGGCCTTCTCGTCCGCCGTTCTCATGGAGGGTGCGGTGCCAGTCCAGTCCGAACGCGACAGTACGCTGCCCAGCTGATCGTCTGCGTCGTCGAAGCGGTTCTCCACCTCGTAGCCCGTCGACGGGTCGGAGGCAAAGCTTACGCTTTCCGCAAGCCGCGTCGTCACGGACGCGTCGACGCTGTGCGCGTCGGAGCAGACGCGGAACTCATACTCGCCCGCGTCCAGCCTGTAACCGCCGCCGCTCTTGTTCGCATAGTCATAGGAAGCGAAGTCGTAAGGCTTGAACGTAAGCTTCACGTCCTGCGAATTGGGTTTGCCCTCGCCCGCTTCGGAAGCGGGGTACAGCATATCCGTCTTGGCGAACGCCACGAGCACTTCGCTCGATTTTTCCGTTCCGCCCGAAGTATACGGCAGACCGACGTACAGCTGCACGACGTCTTTGCCCGCAACGCTGCCGGTGTTCGTCACCGTCACGGTAACGCTGATTTCTTCGTTTTCCGACCACGAGGCGTTCTGGGTTATGCCGCTTTCCTTTATAGTCTTGCTGAACGTCGTGTACGACAGGCCGTAGCCGAAGGGATAGACGACGTTGTCGTCGTACCACTCCTCGTCGCCCGCCCCGCGCGTTTCGAAGTAACGGTATCCCACATAGATGCCTTCCTCGTAGTCGATGAACCACTGCGTCTGCGCGGTGCCGCCCACCGTATAGCTGTCTAGATTGGCGATACCCTTGACGCTGAAGTTTTCCACGGCGGGAATGGCCATGAAGTCGCGCGCATACGTGTCCACCGTTCTGCCCGACGGATTCACTTCGCCGCTCAGGATTCTTCCAAGCGCCATGATGCCCGTCTGTCCGGGCAGGCCTATCTGAATGGCCGCGCCCACTTCGGACGCGAAGTCATAGTCTATCGCGGTGGCGTCGCCGTCGGCATGTGAGTCGAGGAATCCGAGTTCGATCGGCGTGCCGCTGTTGACGATCAACGCCACCTTGTCGAAGTTCTCGCACGCGAGGCGCAGCATGTTCTGCTCGTTCTCGTCCAGTTCGAGATAGTGGTCGTCGGCGGACATCGCGCCCGCGGTGTTTATCATCGTCGTGGGCAGGTCGGAGTTCTCCCCGCTCGTACGCGTGATCACCACGAGAGCGAGATCGTTATAGTCGTCGAACGATTCCAGCACCGCGGCGGGATACGTGTCCGGATCCGTCTCGCCCGTTGCGAAACCGGACGGTATGGCGCCCGATTCCATGCTCGGAGCGGATGGTCTGGGATCGCCGGACTGCGAATTATCCTCGTAGAACTCTTTAAGCGTTGTGTTGTAATCGAAACCCGCCGCTTCCAGACTGTCGAAGATGGTGGCCGGATTCTCTATGCTGCCGCCCACGCTGCCCGAGCTGCCGTAGGACAGATTTACGCTGTTCTTGCCGAACACACTGACGCGCGGCCTTGCCGACACCGAAGAATCGGACACTGGCGTGGCAACGGGCAGCACGTTGTCGTTTTTCAGCAGTATGAAGCCCTCTTCGCAGATGTCTTCGTTGACCGCGTTGCCGTTTGCCAGCGCGCTCGCCTTGTCCGTTATGCCTTCGTCGGCGACGAAGTAGTTGTTGTCGCCCGTGCCGCCCACCTTCTCGCTGCGCTCGCCGCCGAACATCGTGTCCATCAGTCCGGGCAGCACCGTCGTCGCGACAATCGACACCGCGATGAGTATCGCGATAAGCACCACCGTAACGATGAACCATACGCGGACGGCGACGCTTTTAAGCAATGATTTGATCATTTTCCTTTCTCCTTTGCCGCGCCGCTCAGTCCCTCAGGCCGTCGAGATTGGACTCGAAGCACATGCCTTCCGTCCAGTCGATGTCGGCGTTCGTGTAGATGTACATGCAGTCGAACATGGGCGCCGTGGCGTTCATCGTGCCGCCGAGGCTCTTTTCGTTGTCTATCGTTATGACGATTTCGTTGTCGCCCTCCCGAAGAGAAACGTCGTCGTTGATGACGAAATTGCTGAACGGACGGCGGGTGCCGGTGGTGGGATCGGACACGCCGGTGAATTCCAGCGTTTCGTATTCCACTTCGTTCCCGTTCACCGTTATGGGCATTTCGTCGTCGCTGAGCGTGAAGTCGGAGCCTTCGCCGGTAAGGCGCAGGACGATGACACAGCCGTCGACGTCGGAGTCGGAGGTTATGTGGAAGGTGAGCGAGTTGCCGTTGACGTACATGTATCCCACATAGAATCCGTTGCTTGCGCCGCCGTTCATGTTATCCACGTCGATGAGGCCTATGCCTTCCACGGAGCTGGACCAGCCCACGCCGATCTTGCCCGTCATATCCACGTACTCGGCTTCGAACGTATGGATCATCAGCCACTTTGCGTACAGCGTCGTATTGCTCTGCACGAACGTATTGAAGTTGTATTCGGTCGTGCACTCCGCGTCGGCATACCAGCCCATGAACGCGTAATCGTCGCGCGAAGGATCCGCGGGCTTGGTAATGCGTCTGCCTGCGTTGATCGTCTGCGAGTAATAGTCGCCCGCTTCGTCGTAGTTGTAAGAGAATGTCACGGTGACGGTGTCGCCGGTAGCTTCTTCCCAGCCTGCGTACAGCGTCATATTGCCGGTTACGGCGGACGTGAACACGAATTCGGTCGTGCATGCCGCGTCGGTATACCAGCCGGTAAACACATAGCCGTCGCGCGTCGGAGCGGTCGGCTGCGTCACCGTGCCGCCGATCTGTACGGATACGGACGTAGACGTCCCGCCGGAATAGTTCGCGTCGAACGTCACGGATGCGGAAGTCTGCGTCCAGCCCGCGTAATAAGTGACGTCGGAAGTGATCGCGTACTCGAAGTCCGCCTTGGTCGTGCATGCCGCGTCAGTGAACCAGCCGTCGAACGAATAATTGTCGCGCGTGGGGTTGGCGGGCGGCGTCACCACTCCGCCGTCCTCGACGGTGGTCGTGTAGTCGTCGGGCGCGCCCTCGTAGTTGTAATCGAAAGTGACGGTGTACCCGGTCGCAGACGTTTCGGCAGGGCCGCACGCGGTCAGCAGAAAAAGCGCCGCGGCGACCAGTACGGCCGCAATAAGCATTCTTTTCAATTTCATTCGGTTTCTCCTTTATTTCTCGGATAACGATACCCAAGGGTGACTTGCGCCACCCTTGGAATCATCGCTATCGGTTTAAGTACGTTTTACTCGGCATCCTTGCCGCGTTTCTTCACGAATGCGAAGACGGCGAAGCCGATCGCGGCAGCGGCGAGCACGGCGCCGGTTACGCCGATACCCATCAGCGAACCGCAGCCGCCCTCGTCGCCGTTCTCTCCGGCTTTTTCGAGCGCTTCCACTCTGCTCTCGAGCGCGTCGAGATCGGCAGAGGATGCAGAACCTTCAAGCGCCGCTATATCGGCCTTGATCGCCGCAAGTTCTTCCGCGAGATCGGTATCGCCGAGCGCCGCTTCGAGCGCGGCTATGCGCTCTTCGAGCAGCTCGATTTCCGTCTTGCCGCCCGTGGGCTCTTCTCCGCCCACGGTGATCGTGACGGGAACGTTATACTCGGCGGTATTGTTGCCCGACGTGACCGTAACCACGACGGTAAAGCCGAACGTCCCGAGCTCGGTCGGCGTGCCGACTATCTCGCCCGTCGCGGTATCGAGCGACAGTCCTGCGGGAAGCGTTCCGTCAAGCGCGTAAGTTTTGGCGTTGTCGACGAATACCGTCGTGTCGACCGCGCCCGTATACGACTTGCCGTATTCGGCAGCGGCGGCTTCGGCATACGAGAACGCCGGGGTAACCTCTATCGTCATGTCGGCGGTAGTGCGCACCCACTTGTCGTACACTGCCCTGACGGTGAACGTGAACGTGCCCGCGCTGCCGACGGGTGTGCCGGAAAGCGTGCCGTCCTCGGCGAGGGTCAGACCCTCGGGCAGGCTGCCGCCGATCACTTCGTAGTACGCTTCGGTCGCGCCCATGTCAACGGCGACGGACTGATTGACTGCCGAGCCCTGAGCCACAGTGGTCATGGTCTTATCGGCAAACTTTCTGAGGTCGTAGCCGTTCTTGCCCGCCATTATGTTGGCTTCCATATAGAGCACGCGCTGAGCGCACATACGTATGTAGTAGTACTGTACGTCGCTCTGCACGGGATCCACTTCAGCGGCAACGTCATCGGCGGATATCTGACGGAAGTAACCGTTCGCTTTTGCGGCCTCTGCTGCCATATCCGCGTTCGAGTTGCTGGTCAGCGCGCCCGCGGTATAGTCCTTGGTAAGTTCGTAGTACGTAAGCACGAGCTTACGGCTCTGATACGTACCCGTCGAAACTATGTCGCCCTCTTCGTAATTGCGTTCGATGCTGAAATTACGCACGCTGGTGACTTCGACGGAGCCCTGGCCGTTACGCAGGCTGCTGTTCCAGGTTCCGTCGGGCACGAGGGTGCCGAGGGGCAGGTCGTTACCCGCGCGGAGCAGCATGGTGCTGGGCCAGCAGTTGCTGTTGTACATATCGGTGACGATCGCGCCGTCGAATCCCCACTCATCGCGGGTGAGCTCCTGAATGAGCTTATAGTTGACGGCAGCGGCGACCTGACCTATGCGGTTGAACGACGTCATGATACCGGTCGCGTTGCCTTCCTGGATAGCCATCTGGAAAGGCTTGCAGTAGGTCTCGCGGAACGCCTGCTCGGTGCAGTACGTATTGATACCCTTTCTGTATATCTCCTGATCGTTGAGCACGAAGTGCTTGATCCAGCAGTTAAGACCCTTGCTCTGAGCGCCGCCCACGACTGCCGCAGCCATGTAGCCGCTGAGCATACCGTCCTCGCTGTAATACTCGAACGTTCTGCCGAGGAAGTGCGAACGGTGGATGTTCATCGCGGGTCCGTACCAGCCGGCGAGGTCATTGGCGTTGGTATAGCCGGCGTCCTGCCAGCGGAGCATAGCCTGGTTTGCGGTCAGCACGCCCAAACGCTCGATAAGAACGGTGTTCCACGTAGCCGCCTGAAGGGGCGCGACGCACCATGCGAAGCCTCTCGACAGCGAAATGGGACCGTCGGTTTCACGCGTCTGCTCCTTGTTTATGGAAGGAATGGCCGCGGTGCCGTGGCTGCCGAAGGACACGACGTCGACGAGCTCGTCGAAGGTGAGCTGGTTCATGAACTCCGTCCACTTTTCGTCGTCGAACTCCACCCCGGTCATATCCGACAGTACGGTTTCGTAATGTCCGTTGGCGTCGAGCACGCCCTCGCCCTGCGTCCAGTCTGCGGGAACGGTGACGTCCGCCCACGGCGTGGACAAATAGCCGCCGTCAGTCTGCTTATCGTCTGCGACAGCGTAATAGTCGCGGAGCACGGCGTCGTTGAACCAGGAATCGTCGCGTTTCAGTTCGTCGACGGTTGCGGCTTCGGGCTGAGTGTAAGTGCCGTTTTTGAAATCCATGCGGGACACGAGATCCATCTGCAGGTCGTCTTCCTCGAAGCCGCCGTAGTAGTCGAGCAGATTGTACTCGTCCTCGCCGGAGAACAGCGCGTTCGCTTCGGCGCCGCTGAAGTCGTCGGTGCCGAGGATTATATCGTCGGTGTTTTCGGTGCCGGTGCCGATACTGAACGCGTACGCGTCGTACTGTTCGTGCGAATTTTTCATCGCGAACAGGTTGTAATCGCCGGCGTCGAGTTCGTACGTCGCGGAATCGTTGCCGTTAGCGTCGTTATAGTCGAAGGACGCCATATCCTGAACGTTGACCTTGACTACAACCGTACCCGTTTCCTGAGGATCGAGAATATCCGATTTGCCGAAGCCGACGAGCTTGACGTACGATTTTTCGATTTCGTTGTCATAGTACGGAGCGTTGACGTATATCTGTACTACGTCCTTGCCCGCGACCTTGCCGTTGTTCGTCACGTTAACCTTGACGTAGAGCGTGTCCGCATCGCCCGTCAGCGTGCCGCCGATTTCGGTCGTGCAGGTTTCGTCGCTGTACACTCCGGCTATCTCCTGAGCGAAGTCGGTGTAGGACAGACCGTAACCGAAGGTATACTGCATCTGCTCATCGTACCATGCGTCGCCGGAGCCGTCTTCTTTCTGCTCCATCTCGTACCACATCGTCTCGTAGAACATGTATCCGAGATATATGCTCTCTTCGTACTGTACTTCGGTGAAGCCGGAGCCGGGCGTATTGCCTTTAGGCACGGTGCCGTAAACCTCTCCGTCCATGGTGCGGTATACGTTGGGATAAGGATTGGTTTCCTCGTCGTATATGGGAGTGCCGTCGTTGTTTACCGCCTGCACGCCCGTGCCGTAGTTGTTCCATACGATCGACGAAGTGAAGTCCTTCTCGAAAGTATCGACGAGCTTGCCCGAAGGATTGATTTCGCCGCTCAGTATCTGTCCGAGCGCCATGATGCCGTTCTGGCCGGGCTGCGAAATCCAGAGCGCGGCGTCCACGCCGTACTTTTCCTGATCAAGCTCTTTAAGCTCCATGGGGTTGGACGCGTTGAGAACCACGACCACCTTGTCGAAGTTGGCCGCAACGTGTTCCATGAGCTCTTGTTCGGCATTCGTGAATTCGAGATAATGCTTGTTTTTTACTCCGTCGATGTGTTCCCCCGCGTCCGCCGCCTCTCCGATGTCGGTGGAAACGTCGGCGTTCTCGCCTCCCACGCGGGAGAACACGATTACGGCCGCGTCGTTGTACGACTTATACGAATCCGTGATATTCCTGCCGAACTGGTAAATCTCGTTCTTGGGAGTCGTCGTAGAATCCGCGGCGTACAGGCTCTTGAGCGCGGGGTTGATGCTGAAGCCCGCGGCGTTCAGCGAGTCTTCGAGCGTGGGCGCGGTGTCCGCCCTCACGCTGCCGGTACCCGTGCCCGCAAGCAGCAGATTGTCCGAGCGCACGCCGAACACGCTTATGTTACGGACATCGCTCTTGAACGGAAGCATATCCCCCTCGTTTTTAAGCAGAACCATGCCTTCGCCTGCTATCTGAATGTTCAGATCCTCGGCCGCGGCGACCACGTCGTCGTGCGAAGTAAAATCGGAATAATACTTTCCGTCGTACTTGAGCGCGTCGGCGGCCGCGAACATGACCGTGCAGGTCATTGCGACAGTGAGCAGCAATGTGACCAAAACCATCGTCAGCTTGGCTGTTCTTGTCATTTTCTCTTGTTCCTCCTTTTATAATGTTTTATAAACACGGACGCTTGCGTCCGACGTTTAACATTATCCCCTCACCGCGGATATTCACATATCCGCGCCGTATCGAAGGTTACAAGTCATTATACCCCCCCCCAGCAACAAATATAGTACTATTTGTTCAATTTATAGTAAAATTGTTCACGATTTTGCCGCGCCGCGCGCTTTCCCCGCACGGAGTTATGCACAAAAAAAGAAAACCCCCGGAAAGAAAACTCTCTCCGGGGGATTACGGCGCGCTGCCGTATAATATTAAAGTTTTACGCGATTATTTTCTCATCGCCTCTTCGACTGCGACCGCGCAGGAGACGGAAGCGCCGACCATGGGGTTGTTGCCCATGCCGATGAGACCCATCATCTCGACGTGCGCGGGGACGGAGGACGAACCTGCGAACTGCGCGTCGGAGTGCATTCTGCCCATCGTATCGGTCATGCCGTACGAAGCGGGGCCTGCGGCCATGTTGTCTGGATGAAGCGTTCTGCCCGTGCCGCCGCCCGAAGCGACCGAGAAGTATTTGACGCCCTTCTCGTTGCACTCTTTCTTATACGTGCCCGCAACGGGGTGCTGGAAACGCGTGGGGTTGGTGGAGTTGCCGGTGATGGACACGCCGACCTTTTCCAGCCACATGATCTTGACGCCCTCGCGAACGTCGTCGGCGCCGTAGCAGCGCACTTTGGCGCGCTCGCCCGTGGAGTATGCGGTTTCCTTGACGATGTCGACCTTGTCGTTGAAGTAGTCCATCTTGGTCTGGACGTAGGTGAAGCCGTTGATACGCGAGATGATCATTGCGGCATCCTTGCCGAGACCGTTGAGGATGACGCGGAGCGGCGTCTTGCGCACCTTGTTGGCGCTCTTGGCGATACCGATCGCGCCTTCTGCTGCGGCGAACGACTCGTGGCCGGCGAGGAAGCAGAAGCACTCGGTTTCCTCTTCGAGCAGCATTGCCGCGAGGTTGCCGTGGCCGAGACCGACCTTGCGCTGTTCGGCGACGGAGCCGGGAATGCAGAACGCCTGCAGGCCTTCGCCTATCGCGCGTGCGGCGTCTGCGGCTTTGGTGCAGCCCTTCTTGATGGCGATCGCGCAGCCGAGCGTGTACGCCCACTTTGCGTTCTCGAAACAGATATTCTGTATGCCCTGGGTTATTTCATACGGATTGAATCCCTTGTCCGTGCAGATTTTGAGCGCGTCCTCGAAATCCTTGATACCGTACTTCTTCATCACTTCGGAGGTTTTAGCCTCTCTTCTTTCGTAACCTTCAAAAGTAACAGCCATGTTTCATAACCTCCTTACTGTTTGCGGGGATCGATGAACGAGCAGACCCCCTCTTCCTTCGTGAACCGGCCGTAGTGTCCGGTAGCGGCTTTGAGCGCTTCGTCCGCGCTGACGCCCGCCTTGATCTTGTCGAGCATTACGCCGAGCTTGATATATTCGTAGCCGATGACTTGGTTGTCCTTGTCGAGAGCCATCTTGGTGATGTAGCCTTCGGTAAGTTCGAGGTAACGGACGCCCTTCTCCTCGGTACCGTAAATCGTACCCGTCATCGAACGCTCGCCCTTGCCGAGGTCTTCGAGTCCTGCGCCTATGACGAGGCCGTCCTCGGAGAACGCCGACTGCGTCCTGCCGTATACGATCTGCAGGAACAGCTCGCGCATCGCGGTGTTGATCGCGTCGCAGACGAGGTCGGTGTTGAGCGCTTCGAGTATCGTCTTGCCGGGAAGGATCTCGCCCGCCATAGCCGCGGAGTGAGTCATGCCGGAGCAGCCGATCGTCTCGACGAGAGCCTCGCGGATGACGCCGTTCTTGACGTTCAGGCTGAGCTTGCACGCACCCTGCTGGGGAGCGCACCAGCCTACGCCGTGCGTGTAGCCGTTGATGTCCTCGATCTTATAGGCCTGAACCCACTTGCCCTCCTCGGGAATGGGAGCCGGCCCGTGCTTGGGGCCTTTGGCCACGCAGACCATTCTTTCTACTTCCTTGGAAAACTGCATGTTTATTCCTCCAATTTGTCCTTAACTTGTCCTAATTTTAGCATAGAGTGCGAAAAAAAACAACTGTTTTTCGACCCGCGCCCAATATTTTACAATACTATAAGTACGCAAAACGGTTATACTATCCGTACAAGGAGGTGAATTCCGCAATGGCTAATACTTCTAAGACGAGTTCCGCCAAAACCGGCGCCACGTCCGCCCGCACGGGTATGTCCCAGACTACCGGCGCGCGCGGTACGGCTCAGACCCGCAAGACCAGCGGCGCGCAGAGCAAAACGACTACCGGCTCGGCGAACGCGAAGAAGAACGCGACCGGAGCGAAGAAGACCGGAAGTTGCAAGGGCTGCAACTGAAGACGCTTCCGAAACGGAAAACACTGCCTCGGGCACGCCCGGGGCAGTGTTTTTTCTGCGCGCGCGGAAGCGCGCAGGTCTAGAGGGGCAAATTATGTCACGATTCGTTCCCGCGCTTTTCCCTGCTCTTTTTCAGTGCTTTTCTTACGGCGAAGAAGCCCCAGACGGCAAGGATAACGGCAATTCCGATATCAACCCATATGACGATCAGCACCCATGTGGGCATACCGATTCCCCATACCACGCCGTCGCCGTGGCCGTTCATAGCCATTGAAGTGGAAACGGCATACAGAATATTTTTTGTCGCCCTTCGAATGCTTGCGATCTGAGTGGGAGAAGCGCCGGCGGTATCCGGACGATCGTCCTGCGTAAGATTGAGATCCCCGCCCGCTCTTATCATCTGATTCACGTTCATGTAATCGGACAGATTGTAATCGGTGATTACCGCACCTTCAAACCCCCATTCGTCACGCAAGACTTCGGTAAGCAGCGCGTACGATCCGCCGGCCCATGTAGTCCCGATGCGGTTAAACGAACTCATTATTGCATTGGTGCCTCCTTCCTTTACCGCCAATTCGAAAGGTTTGAGATAAATTTCGCGCATGGACTGTTCGTTAGCCCATGTCAACACGCCGTTCGTGTCGCGATTTGTTTCCTGTTCATTGAGCGCGAAATGCTTGATGTAACAGGATAACCCGCATTTGCGTGCGCCGGATATGACGTTTGCCGCCATTTTGCCGGATAGCAACGGATCCTCGCTATAATACTCCCAGTTTCTGCCGCCGAAGGGGCTGCGGTGAATGTTTACCGCCGGAGCATACCATCCGCTGTACGGCCGGCCGTCGCCTTTTTCATTACCGAAAAGGCCCTCTATACCTATCATTACACCCATATCGTGTGCCAGCGCTTTATTGAAAGTAGCGCCTATAACGCATTCGGATGTATAGAAACAGGTTCCGTACACGCTGGGATCGCCCATAAAAGCCGTAAAACCGGGAGGGCCGTCAGGCATTGTCGTAAGCGGAAGATCGATACTCTCTATAGCATTCGTCTTATAGTTTCCCTGCCCTATAAGTTCTGCCATTTGTGCAATGTCCAGCGAATCCAGGAGATCTTTCCATCTCGGGTCGTCATAATCCACATACGGAGTTCCGTCGTCAACGGAAATGAGATCGTACAGTTTGAGATCGGTAGACTTACCCTGCTCGAATGTTTCTTCGGTATAATAAGGTTTTCCGTTATCGTCCGCCGTCCAAGTAAGAGAAGTTATGAAATCGGATGTAACTTCGCGGTCTTCAGCGGAAGGCATGGTGGGAAACGTGAAAGCCCAGTCGTTGCGCGACAAATACGTATCTATACCCGCGCTTACATCGTCGAAACGATTGGCAACGGGGCCGCCTACATCATCGGTGTAACGCTGCGCCGCCGAAGAATAAGTAAGCGTCAATTCATCCATATCCGAACCGTTCCATGCGTCGTGAGAATTACGGCCTATGAACACGTTATACGTGTTGCTTGAGCTGCTGGCATCCAATTCATAACCCATGAATTCGTTGACATTGGCGTCGTTGTAATCGTAGGACGCCATATCGCGCACATCGAGCGTCAGCGTAACCTGTCTTGTTTCGCCGGCAGGAATTGGCTCCGTCTTGGCATAATCTCCCAGTACGACATGCGGCTTCTCAATTTCTCCAGTCCAATAAGGGGCGGAGTAATAAAGCTGCACGACGTCCTGACCGGTCATACTGCCGTTATTCGTAACGTTCACTTTTACGGTTATCGTTCCGTCCTTATCGAGAGCGGAATAATTAGCCGGTTGCGCATCCGCTATCTCCCACGAAAAATCCGAATAACCGAGTCCGTACCCAAACGGGTATACGACATTTTCTTCATACCATTCCTCACCCTCATCGTAAGCTCTCGTTTCGTAATAACGGTATCCGTAATATATGCCCTCTTCGTAATCGACGTAATAATATCCCTGACCGGCGCCTCCGACCGTATATTCGTTACCGCCGTCGGTAAGATTATTGCCGAAATTCTGCCACGTGGGATCAGCCTTGAAGTTGCGGGCATAAATGTCCACGGTTCGCCCGGAAGGATTGATATCCCCGCAAAGTATTTTACCAAGCGCGTTCAGTCCGCTGCCCCCGGGGTTCCCTATCCAAAGAGCGGCGTCTATTCTATCGTTGTCTTCTATAAATCCGAGTTCCATGGGAGTCGAACAGTTAACAATGACTATAACTTTATCGAAATTATTGCAGACGTCGGCAATCATGGCTCTTTCGTTCTTGTCAAGCTGTAAATAGTGTTCGTTTGCGTTTGCCCCGGTCACCGAAGAACTGCTGCCTGCTGATTTTGCCATAGTTCTCGGCAAATCGTACCCTTCGCCGCCTATGCGGGATATTACAACGAGCGCGGCATCGGAATAATCCTCATAGCTCTTTTTGACATCGTCCGTATACAGATTCTGCGGAGTTTCGCCCGTGGCGAATCCGTATACTATATCCCCCATTTCGGGGCTATCGCCTCTGCCACGCCCGGATACGCCGCTTTCGTAGAAGCTCTTCAGCGTGGGGTTAACCTCGAATCCGGCGTTGCTCAGCCCGGTGTAAAGATCTACCGTATCGTCACCTACTCTTGCCGACGAACCGGAGCCGCCGTAGACGATGTTCACGGAATTCTTGCCGAACACGCTGATCTTCGAGTTACGGGCAAGCGGCAACGCTTTTACGGTTTCGGACACGGCAGCATTCTTGAGCAGGGTTATTCCCTCCGCCGCAATCATTTCGTTGAGATTATTGGCATCGGCCAAAGCATCGTCTTTCGTCTGCAATTCGGTGATCGGCCGGTAGTATTCGAACTTTTCGGGATCCGCAGTATAATACTGATAACGGGACGGATCACCCGATACGACTCTGCTTATCTCGCCGCCGAAAACAGAGCATATAGTACTGTAAATGAACGCATTCTGTGTTGCGACAAGCGTAACGACAAGTACAACCGTAAGTACGGCAAAGGTAGTTATCAGCCACGTACGCGCGCCTTTCCATATGGTTTTTATGATATTCATTGCTTATTACCTCCCGTTCAGACCTGCGCATACCCGGGCAGATTGTACAGTGACGGACGCCACGACAGCGTCGCTCCGCCTAGATTGCCGAGCTCCATAGCATCGAAAGCAGGTACGTATGCTCCGCTCGTATTCGATATCGTAATGGTATTCAATCCGGCTTTCAAGTTTACGCTGCCTATATCATACCGCAAAAATTCGATCAGACTGCCGCTCTGATTGGAAATGGACGTACCGCCGTAGCTTACGGGCGTACCATTTACTCTTATTTCATATGAGCCTGCGGGCGTAACCACTTCAGAATCCAGATACAACGCCAAAGATGCGCCGGTTACGGTCCGATCGGACTCAAATTTAAACTCGAACGTTATTGCGCCGTAAGTATACGGGATGTAATATCCTCCCGCCTTGCTCTCCGATGTTTTTCCGTCTTTACTCATGCTTGCGATTACTGACACATTGGAATTTATGAGACCTTCTTCCTGCGCGGAACCGGAATAGCCGGCGCCAGTTTTCCCGCGAAGATCGGTATATTCTGCTTCGAAACGGGTTACTCCGCTCACAACAGCATCTTCTATATGAATACTTACGATGGCAGCCTTAGACGTAAATCCTTCCGCGGATGCGACCACGGTTATCTGCACCATCTTGGCCGATTTTACGGGCACGCCCGTGATAACACCTTCGGGAGAAAGTGACAGTCCTTCCGGCAGCGCGGTTCGAGCCTCATAAGTTATGGGTACGTCGCTGTCGCCGTAACCGGACGGGAAAGATGCCGTAGCTATATCTAGCGAACAATCCTCCCCGACATAAAGATCGTTTGCCGGATCCGTATAAAGTGTCATATTGTCATATATCAACGTTACAAGTACGCTGAGCGTAAAAGTTCTGGATACGGGTTCGCATCCGGCGGCGGAAGCCGTTACGACAATTTCAAAATTTCCGGTTCTGATCGTACGTCCAGCGAGAGTGCCGTCGGGATAGAGCGTAATACCGGAAGGCAGATTTCCTTCCGTTATCGAATATGTTACCGTCTGACGGTTGGAAGCGGTCGCCAGCACGGCACCGTATAAAAAGACGTTAGTTCCGGACTCTATGTTTTCCAGCGTTTCCGTTCTCATTGTTATCTTTCCGTCAGTAATCTCATTAGGCAGCGACGGATTGATTTTGAGTTCAAATTCGGCTGTAGCAGCCGCATAACCGGCAGTATATGCCGTCACCGAAAATATCGATGTTCCCACGGTTTCCGGAATTCCGTACAGCACGCCCGCCGTCGTCATTTCCAGCCCGGCAGGCAGCTTTGAACCGTCTGCGATACGATAATTTATATTGGGCGAAGCGTCGGAGCCGGTGCCGTTGACGGCACTCGCCACACTACCGGTATAATACTCGCCTGCCGTACCGCGCCTGAGCGAAGCGGCCTCGTAATCAAGCCAGGCGTTTACCACGCTTATACGCACATCCGCAGTGGCGCCGGCACAATCTTGAGCCGAAGCCGTCACTCGGATCGTGTATTCTCCATTTTCCGGGACCGTACCGGCAAGGATCCCCGTACCGGTCAAAGTCACTCCTTCCGGCAGGGCCGCGCTGTCATCGGCAAGCGAATACGTTACCCCTTCCATATATGAGCCTGACGAGGTTACCGCCGTAGCGATACTGCGTTCGAACGCGACGCCGTGTGCAACCTTAACGTCGCCGCCGGCATACGAAAGTGCGCCCTCGGCGATGCTTACGGTAAAAGTCGCCGTTGCGGTACTTCCCTCGGCCGCGGCAACTACGGAAAACGTAAAATCGCCCTTAGCCGTCGGCGTACCCTCTATAAATCCGTCGGCATCCATGGAAAGTCCTGCCGGCAACATGCTGCCTTCGGCAAGCGCATAAGTCACCGTTTCTGCGCCGGAGGCCGTACCCACGTACGAAATGTATTCCTCCCCTACCCGGCCGGCCATCAGATTGCTGCCTGAATAAGAGAGCTGTACGCCGCACCCGAAGAAAAAAAACGGAAATGCAACCGCCAGGCAAATTGCGAATACCGAAATGGGACAGATTGTCTTTTTAATTTTCTCTTTCATAACACTTACCTCTGCGGGAGGAACCGGAATAGGCGAACGGATGACTTCTATTCGCCTATTCCATTTCCCGCGTCACCCGAACAGGGTGAGTTCATTTAATGTTATTACGTTAATTCCTGCGAAGCTTTCTCATGACGATTGCCGCAACGACAAGTCCGGCGAGAGCTATGCCCACAAGAACCAGGGTGCCAGCGATGTTGCTTCCGCAGCCGCCTGAACTTCCGTCTGCGCCGGGAGCACCCGTTTCGCCTTTATCACCCTTCTCGCCCTGAGGGCCGGCAGGGCCCGTAGCCGAAACACCGGTATCGACACCGTTGATGATCCAGTTGCCGTTTTCGCCGATTTCGATCGACGGAGTGACGCCGTCTTCA
>ULSO01076789.1_pt1 | contig 21620 bp, 19 predicted proteins | sample 1956701 | NCBI WGS metagenome assembly ULSO01 (sample SAMEA4835708, study PRJEB28245) | human gut metagenome | biome: gut microbiome; material: fecal sample | place: Denmark | collected 2008 | reverse complement strand
GTGAAAGAATTGCCCTTGGAAAATGAAACAATGGTCGAGACAGTCTGCCTTCTGTCGAGAAAAGCCCAATAAATCAAAGGTTTCTGCGATTCTGGAAGAAAAATAGATGTGTGTTTCTGTTTCCGCAGAGTGAGGATATAAGCAGAGGTTTACCTCAAGGGATAGGCTTTGGGGAACGGGAGATATACATTTTGGCGAAAGGATACCTTTTCGCAAAAGTTAAGACGTTAGGAGGAGAGCAAATGGAAAACAACGGAACATGTTGTGTGTGTGGAGCTAAAGCATATATGCAACATTCCATGGACCCAGTCAAATATTTTTATTCATGTCCGATTTGTGGCAGATATGAGTATTATGTGCAATTTGCAGAATTAACAGAGTTTAATTTGAATCACTTGAGTTCATACTTACTGTACAATGGATTTAAGGAAAGCATGAAAGAATACAGATATTTTACTACTATGAGTAAAGAGCGCTGTGATGAGTACAAGAAAAATTTTGAACATGGAGATGTTACACACGGGCATCCAGTCAGATTGGAAAATGAAAACGTAGAAAACTGGTATCCCAAAACCTTTGCTGAAAAAGTGGATAATATTTTACTTCACTTGAATTCTCGTATTAGGCACATGGGTGAATATGTTAAACTACCAAAAGAGGAAATGATCAGTTGCCTTTTTGTTGATAGATACGATTATAAAGATGGTAATCATAAAAAGAGGACTGATGATGCAATACAGGCGCAGATGAATTATATGATAAAGTTTTTAGTTGATAGGAATTACATCTTATCGCCACAGTCATGGAATGGTGGAGAAAATGATCGACCTATCACATTATCACCAGAAGGTTATGCTAGAGTAGATGCTATTCAGAAGAATACTGCAAATGGTAAAAATGTTTTAGTTGCCATGAAATTTGGAGATGATACAAAAAAACTCAGAGAAATGATACGCCAAGGTATAATGTCAGCTGGTTATGTAGCAATTTTTATTGATGAAGTAGAACATAATGATTTTATAACTCCAGAGTTATTAAAATACATAAGAGATAGTAAATTTGTTGTGGTAGATTTGTCGCATCAAAATAATGGAGCGTACTTTGAAGAAGGATATGCGATGGGCTTAGGAAAGTCAGTGATCCAATTATGTAAAAAGGATGTGCGGCTACATTTTGACATAGCACAAAAGAATACAATCATTTGGGAAACAGAGGAAGAAATTCCGGAAAGATTAAAAAATCGAATAATAGCAACTATAGATTAGAGAGGTAGTTGTTTTACGGGGTAAATCTTATGCCCCACTTTGAAAAACTATTGCATACTTTCCCTATGTAGTATAAAATAAAACTCCAAGGGAATATTGAAACCGTTTGTCTGCTTTCAAAGAAACCTTGATTTTCTGTGGTTTGTGGGATAATAAAGAAAGATAATGGACGTGTGTTTTCTGGTCTTTTGAATGAAACATTTGAATATTGAAACAGTGGGGTGGTTTGAACCTTGCTGAATAATAGGCTTTTGCTAAAAGGTATCACTTTTGCAAAAATGTATGATACTTCTCGGCAGGAGCTTTTTTATATAAAGATAACTTGACTTCCAAATCTTACTGATGTAATATTTATACAAGTGCAGCAGGATTGCGGACGAAATTTTTTTGCCACGAAATCTTACGCATGTAATAAAAAGGAAGGAGGAATGCATAGTACGATATACCAAGCAAAGTGAAATTTTTTTGCTTCAAAATCTTACAAATGTAATATTTTGAAGATATAGTGTACATTGAAAATAGAATATGACCATATCAGCAATGAAAATAAATGGAGGTCAATATGAAGAAAGGAAAAAGCAGAAACAAGCGAAAGAAAACAAGAAGCAGGCTCCTATGGATTGCGAGTGCTGTTATAGGAATAGCTGCGGTAATTTCTGCAGTATGTGTGGCAGGAATGTTAGCAACAAAGGGAAATGTCTGGAGGACACCGGAAGAACTTTTGGTGGAGTACATGGATCATATTCCAAAACAGGAATATGAAAAAATGTATGGAATGATAAATGTTGAAGCATCGAGAAACGTTAGTAAGGAAGAGTTTACAAAACGAAATTCCACTATCTATGAAGGAATTGAAATCCGGAATATGGTAGTAGAGATTATTTCATATGATGAGGAGCAAATGTCGGTAACCTACCAGACTTCTTTTGATACAGTTGCAGGAACTATCAGTTTCGAGAATGAAGCACTCTTCCTAAAGGGCGAAGACGGATACAAGTTGGTTTGGGATGATTCCATGATTTTTCCTAATCTGACTTCTGCAGATAAAGTAAGAGTTTCCACTACACAGGCAATGCGAGGGGAAATTTTGGATAGGAACGGACGTGTCCTTGCAGGAAAAGGTACAGCATCTTCGGTTGGGATTGTTCCGGGTAAGTTGGGAAACAGAGAAGAAGCAATCGCACAGATTGCAAAACTATTGGAAATCACACCGGAAGAGATAGAAAAGAAGTTGTCTGCAAATTGGGTAAAGGATGATTCTTTTGTCCCCATTAAAACGATTCCAAGAGTGGAAGAAATTGAGTTAATATCTATCAGTCCGGATGAAGAGGTCCTAAAGGAGAAAGAAAGGCATGATAAGTTGCTTGAGATTCCCGGAGTGATGATATCTGATGTTGAAGTGCGTGAATATCCATTAGGGGAAGCGGCAGCACATTTGATTGGATATGTTCAAAGTGTTACTGCGGAAGATTTAGAGGAATATGCGGGAGAAGGATATACAGCCAATAGTGTAATCGGTAAAAGTGGAATGGAAGGCTTGTTTGAGAGCGAACTGAAAGGTCAGAACGGTTGCAGGATTTACATCGAAAACTCTGAAGGAAGAGAGAAGGAGAACCTTGCCTATATCTTGGTACAGCATGGGCAGGACATCCAGCTTACGATAGATGCCGATTTGCAAGTTTCCATGTACGAACAGTTTAAGGAAGATAAAAGTTGCTCGGTAGCTATGAATCCTTATACGGGAGAGGTATTGGCATTGGTCAGTACGCCATCCTATGACAATAACGATTTTATTATGGGATTGTCCAGTGAGCAGTGGACTGCACTTAACGAGGATGAGGATAAGCCTATGTATAATCGTTTTCGGCAGGTATGGTGTCCGGGGTCTACATTCAAACCGATTATCGCTGCGGTCGGTTTAGAATCGGGAGCAATCGATCCAACAGAAGATTACGGGAATGTGGGTTTAAGCTGGCAAAAGGATGCATCGTGGGGGTCTTATTATGTAACAACACTTCATGCGTATGAGCCGGTTGTTTTAGAAAATGCTCTGATTTATTCTGACAATATCTATTTTGCAAAAGCAGCATTAAAGATTGGTTCCGAGGAGATGGAGAGTTCTTTGACTGAACTTGGTTTTAATGAGGAACTGCCATTTGAGATTAAGATGGCAGAGTCGCAATATTCCAATACAGATGGAATTGAAACGGAAATACAGTTAGCTGACAGTGGTTACGGTCAAGGGCAGATTTTGGTGAATCCATTACACATGGCATGTATCTATTCTGCTTTCTGTAATGAGGGAAATGTAATAAAGCCTTATCTGGTATATCAGAATGAAGCGGAAATTGAGTATTGGATTCCAGGAGCCTTTTCTAATGAGACAGCAAGCCGGGTATTAGAAGGAACAAAGAAAGTTGTGAATGATTCTACTGGAACCGGATATGCAGCCCATCGAGATGACATTGTATTGGCAGGAAAGACAGGAACAGCAGAAATCAAGGCATCAAAAGAGGATACGTCCGGTACGGAATTAGGATGGTTTGCTATTTACACAGCAGAGAAAGATATAGAATGTCCTATATTGATTATCAGCATGGTAGAAGATGTGAAAGGAAGAGGAGGAAGCGGATATGTTGTTAAGAAAGACAGCCTGGTTTTGGAAGAGTGGTTTAGCAGTCATTAGTTTTGTACTGATATTTAGTATTTCGGGGTGTAGCGATACACCCCCGGAAGAAGATACAGTTTCGGAAACAGTAGTTGATGTTCAGGACGTCTCAGAAGAAGAACAGGAGAATGAAAAAGAAATTATAAACATCTGCATAGATCTTTATGAAAAGGCAGCAAAGGATAATAAGATGGCTGATTTGGAAACAATTCGAGGTATTGTAAATCGTCTTGGAGAAAATGGATATCCGGCTGTTGACAACAGAAATCAAGTGAATATGACGGAAGCGGAGCAGGTATTGGAATTTTGCAAAAAAGTGGATGCACAGGAAGAAGCAGAATTAACAATTCTTGAAATCAGTTATTTGGGCGGATTTGTAAAATATGATTTGCATACAAAAGACGGAAATGTAGATGTGGTCAGAAGCTATTACAAGTATGAAGACGGGGGATTGCAAAGAGAAGTTACTGGAAGCTATCAGGCGGAGTATTGGAATTATACAGAAGAGGGTTACCTGATGTTTTCCGGTGTCTGGTTTTCAGAAGAATTGTATATTCTTACATTGAGTGGAGCAGAGGAGCATACCGCATTGCGAGTACAGCCATTGGATGAAACATATAGGGAACTGAGCCGGAAATATCTCAGCCCTATCAGCTTTGAACGGAATAATATGTTCATTGTGGATTGGAGCGAAGACGATTTTGGAGATTTGAATTTCTATGATATGTATGACATTCTCTATCAAAAAGAAAAGGGAAAGAAGGTTCCTTATGTCGCAGATGACAATTTGTCAGTCGGTGCAGTTTATCGGATCCCCAAAGAGGAATTTGAAAGTGTTATTATGAAATATTTCAATATTGATAGTGAAACGCTGCAATCCAAAACTGTCTATGATTCGGAGGATTCCACCTATGAATACAAGCCGAGGGGTTTTGAAGAAGTAGAGTACCCGGAATACCCATATTCAGAGGTGGTCGGTTTTACAGAAAACAGCGATGGAACAATTACTCTTACAGCAAATGTAGTATTCCCTTATGTGGGGGATTCTAAGGTATATGCCCACGAGGTTGTGGTTCGTCCTTTGGAGGATGACGGGGTACAATATGTATCCAATCGGATCATACCTTCCGAGGATAATAGTGAGGAAACATGGCACACACCCCGTTTGACAGCAGAGGAATGGGAAGAACTGTATGGAGGCGAATGATGGAAGATGTAAATTGGCTGTTGAAGAAATGGGGATTTCCGATTTTGATGATGCTAATTGCAGTAATAGCAGGAGTGCTTTGTTGGGGAAAGCAGCACACGAAAGAACAGAAGGCGGCAGAAGAAGTGTGGGAGCCTCCGGTGGAAATTGGGGACAGTGAAATGATAACGGAAGAAGAAAGTGATACGGAAACTTCTATAGATTCAGCATATTGGCTTATTCCGCAAGCCAGTGATTGTCTTATTTCTGATGAGGAAAAGCAGCATCTAGAAAGTACAGTTTTGTCGGCAGCAGAATCGGTTAAAGAAATCTATAAAAATGTGATAATTAAAGATGCTGCGAATTATTCCTCCGGTGTTAGTGAATTTACAAGCGAACAACGGAAAACGGTTGTGGAGCAGTTAGGAGCGGCCGGTTTGGTAAGTGTTGAAGAAGATACTAATATGCAGAACCCTGAAAAGATAGAAATGTTTTACTCAGATTATCTGAATGGGCAGGATTCAATGGTTACCATATTCGAAGTGCAGCGGGATGGACTGATTGGAGCATTTACTTTTATCTATCGGAAAGGTGAGTTACAGACCTATTACATAGGAATCCGGTGGAAAGAAGGCGGTATACCGGAGATACAGGGAACTTCGGTAAGTAATGTGTCTGAAATTAAACTTACGGAAAAAGGGTATTTCATCTATGCTTATGAATATGTGATTGCACATGCAAGTTTAAGACAATATTGGAGGATAAAGCCACTTTCAGAAGAATGTAGGGAATTGGGAAAAAGATATTTGGAAGGATTAGATTATCAGATGTATAACCTTCTTGTTATTAACTGGAATTCTAATAATGTAACAGATGTACTAATGCCTGGATTATTTGATGATCTTTATCGCATTGACACTGGTAATAATTTTAAAGCGGAAAAGAATATGGTGGATGCAGAGACATTTGAGAGAATAATGACAACGTATTTACCCGTATCAGTAGAACAATTAAGGCATTTTTATGAATATGATGCAACAAAAAATAGCTATATATACGAACAAATCTATGCCAGTCCATACCCACCTTTTGGAGAAGTAGTTGATTATACGGAAAATATAGATGGAACGATTACACTCATTGTGGATGGAGTATGGCCGGATTACAATTCTGATCTTGCTTTTCGGAACACGCTTGTGGTCCAGCCATTTGAAGACGGAACCTTTAGGTATCTTTCTAATTCTATAGAACCAATGGAGTTGGAACTGCCACCAATAGCAAGAGCGCATTAGATGCGCTCTCGAACGAAAGGATAATTTTATGATATTAAAGAAAAAGAGTATTTTACTGATTTTAGTGTTTCTGATTGGATGCAACTTATGTGCTTGTGGGAAAGAAGAGAGTGGTGTAGGAGAACTATTTGTGGAAGATACGAAAGAGAAAGCGTCCATGACGGAGGAAACAAAAAATGCAGAAAAAGAAGCAACAGAACAATGGGGAAAGGGTTATGACCTTCCGGTAGACGAACAAGAAAGGAAAGAAGCGGAACTTCAATGTAAAGAAATGATGGAACGTATTTCGGGTATTTATGAATCTGCATATAAGGGGGAGGCATCAAATGTTGTTTTGGATGATAAAACGGTTCTTGAAATGCAGAGAAAGTTAATAGAAACGGAATACCCGGTTACTACATTGATAACCTATTCGAATATGGGAAATTATGAAAGTGTAGATAGTTTCCTTGAGGATTGCATGGTTGGAAAAAGTGGCTCTGTAGTAATTTACGAAATACATGATGATGGTATAGGCAGATTGAAATTCATTTTTGATGGAACAGATATGTATGTTGTAAGTGCAAGAGGAATCTGGAATGATAACAACAAGCCGGGGATTTCGTACATCTCTTATACAAGGATCAAAGAATGGAAATACACGGAAAAGGGATGGTTTTGCTATGAGTTGTGTGTACCGGAGCCACCAGAGGTCAGTGAGATTATGGATGGAAGTTGTCTAATAAGGATAAAGCCGATGACAGAAGAACAACGAGAAATGTCGGAACGTTGTGTCCGAGGTCTTGGATATCAGGGACAGAACCTTTTATGTTCAAACTGGGATGCAGAAAATATGAGTGAATTGGATTATAATGGGATGTTTGAATATTTATATGGAATGAAATATGGAGAAAAGTTCAATTCCGAAGATTACCCAAATGGTATTCCCAAAGAAGAATTTGAAAGTCTGATTATGGAATATCTTCCGATAACAGCAGAGCAAATACAGGACTATGCAGCCTTTGATGAGGAAAATCAGACATACTATTGGATGCGTCTTGGGTGCTTTAATTATGCACCTACTTTTTTTGGTACTTCTTTGCCGGAGGTGGTGGATATCAAAGAAAATGAAGATGGGACGGTCACATTAACGGTTGAAGCAGTTTGTGACATGGTTATTTGTGATGATGCAGTTATCACTCATGAACTTACGGTAAAGTTTGCAGAGGATGGCAGCTTTCAGTATTTGGGGAATGAAATCCTAAATGACGGAATTATGCAGATACCCGATTACCAATACCGAATTAAAAATTGATTTGATAATAGAAGTGTTTTGTACTAATATTACATATGTAAGAGACGGGAGGACACATGAAGAAATAAAGGACAGAGGTTATTATATTGTATTTTCATGGGGAAATGGAAATTCTTTATTGGAAGAATCGAATATACGTGGACACTAAAAAGGAGCAAGATGAATTATGAAATATATTTTCAAAATCAGTAAAATCAGTAGCTTCATATTTTACATATTTCTATTGTACCAATATGGAAGCATTAGAAGTCATTTTTTCGGAGTAGTTATTTGTACAGTAGGTTTTACAGCGGCAGTTATTGTTTGGTTGGTTTCAAGAAGGAAGAAGTTAGAAGAGGATACGGAGAGGATAATTAACGATTGGGGGATTCCTTTTTGAATAGGAATCTCTTAACGTATTTAAGGGAAGGATGGAGTAAAAATGATTATAAAGTCTATTATGACCGATGAAGATAGAAAAGCATTAGAGTATATGCTTTCGTTAGAATATGCTATGCCATATCAATTACTTAAGACAAAAAATAATAGAAGGAAAATTATTTATATAATGACACCAGTATTATTTTTGTTATCAATCGGCTGCTATTTTGTAAAGGGTTATCCGATGTTTTATGTGGGAATGGGGATTTCTATTATTGCATCGATTTGGATTATTTGGTTTCAATCTAAGGGAAAAAAATTTGAAAATAATGTCCATGAATTTGTATGGAATAAATCAAGATATAACAAAGTGGAAATTGATGTTCAGGGAATAAAATTAGAAGATAAAAAGATCTGTGAACTTAAAGAAATAGATAGAGTCTTTTTGCACAAAGGTTTTTTCTTTCTCATAACGAATGAAAAGAAGTTACTTGTACTAAAAACAGTAGGTGTAGAGACAGAAGAACTTATTAAGATTATTAAAGAAGCTGATATCTTATTTGAGAAAAGAGAAGAACCATTTAATATTTATGAATATTGCAAAAAGTAGTAATTAAAAAAAGAAAAAACATTTAATATTTATAAGCCTGAATTATTCATGAGATGACGTAACCCTCATCAAATAATTCCTATTTCGTTTTTTGAACCGTTAAGCAGCCCGTGCAATCCATCTTGACCTTAAAAAAGGGTAAGCCCTGCATCGGAGAATAAATCGCCTCCATCAAAATTTAATTTCAGATACTTGTTGCTTTCTAAGACGGTGTCGTTTAAAATAGTCATTGAAAACTTCTCCTTTGTTTTTATTTGGCTTTGACACCTAAATTTTAACAAACTTGAAGTTCTTTTTTTATGAAAATTTCTTCACCCGTTAAGTGAAAGTAAGGAGTATCAAAAACACAAGCAACTATGCGACATTGACCGCATTAAAATGAATTACCATGAATAATTCAGGTTTAGTAATACAATAAAGAAAAAACTTGCCAGAGTAAGTGAGCTGAATGAGCAGAATCATACATATAATATGGCAGCTTACTTGATAGCACAGCTTGGCAAAAACTATAACAATGGTGCAAATGATGGTTACTACAGATGCGGAAGAGAGTAATGGAATCATATTTCAATCCAAAGATAATGGTGCTACATGGGAATATAGTGGAAATACTCAAAAGATGAATTAGAGATAAGATAATGGAAAAAAACGAGTAAAAGTTAATTCTACAGTTAACCTTTACTCGTTTTTGTTATTTCTGTGATACCCAGATATTCATGTCTGATAAGATAGACATGGTTATTTCAGTTGCGTTGCCGCCAGTAGCATCGCTGTCTGCACTAATGTTGGTGGCAAAAAAGTATGTATTATCTGCAGTTTCGATATAACCGATGAACCATCCGTTTACATCCTGTCCATTCACACGGCCAGTTCCGGTCTTTCCGTAGAATGTTCCGGCATCGGAAGCTGAAAGGCAGATGGCATCTTTTACTGCATTGATATTTTCAGGGGCGAAGCCGAAACTGTTATTCTGCAGCTTGGTTAAAAGTTCGACCTGTTCTATTGGAGAGATTTCCAAGGAGGATTCCATCCAATAAGAGGAGAAATCGCCACTCATGTTTTCGTTACCATATCCGATTTCTTGAACATAGCTGTAAACGTCAGAGGCTCCAAACTGTTCATCTACTGTTTGAAAATACCAATTCACAGAGGAGTTCATTGCAGACTGTAAGGTCTGATCTGCGTTCCATGCTTCAAATGGATAGGTTTCTCCATTCCATGCAATGAACGAATTTTCCGGTGTAATGACGCCTTCTTCCAATCCGAACAAAGCATCGTATATCTTGTAGGTGGAGTTTGGAGCAACCCGTAAGGTGGCATGTTCCATGTCATGTATACTCCATGCATCGTTTTCCAAATCGTATAAAACAAAGCTGCCTTCGTATTCTCCGAAGTATGTGGAGAGGTCTACATAGGAAATATTCTCAGAAGAGGAATCCCATTGGTAGTGGCTTCCATCTGCTGCGTATGTAGAAATAAAAGGTGCGAATCCAAGGAGAAGGACAGCAGTCAACATGAATGCAGTCATGCCTTTTATTCTTTTCATAAATGTCGGTTTCTCATAAGATGCAATATTTATGATTCTCCGCTTCATCTGTGCCATATTTCCACCAAGACCGGCAGCAAATGGGAAAGGAGATAGGGATACCTTTTCTGCAAAGTTAATCAGTGTATTGCCATAATCTTCGTAAGCATCCTCTTCAAGCATTTTCAAAACGGAAGTGTCACAGGCAACTTCTCTGTCATTACGCATTTCTTTTAGTGCATACCATACAAGCGGATTGAACCAATATATCACCCTGGCAAGGTTCATCAGATAACTTGCAACAGCATCTTTGTGTTTATAGTGTTGCAGTTCGTGTAACAGCATATACCTCATATCGGATTCGTTGTAATCAGAGATCAGATGAATCGGCAGATAAATACACGGTTTCAAAAGTCCCACAATAATTGGGGATTTCAAAAATGCGGTGCTGTAAACAGGGATCTTGCGGTGAATTCCCATTTCTTCCAAGCAGTGCTGATATAGTCTGCGGACTTCCGGGTTCTGAAGGGGAAGTGCAGATTTCTCCAAACTGCGTAAACGGAGCGAAGATTTGATTACCAATATGATCATTGCAAGTATGCCTACAAGCCATATCCCCAATAATATGTATCCGGCAATGGACGGTGTCTCACTATTTACAGAAAGTGCGAAATCATTCATCCAGCCTGTATTTCCAGTCGGATTAATTCCCACAGCTTCTCCCATAGTGGTTGTGGTGTCGGAAGCAGGAGAACCGCCTAAGCTACCAAGCCATGAGAAGATTTGTGGAAATCCGATGAGACGAAACGGTATAAAGGGAACTGTCAGCAACCCAAGAAGCAGGAACCACAGATTATACTGCATCCGACTGGACAGGTTGTTTTTGAATATCCGCTTGGCTATCAAAAGAATTCCGATGATACCGCTGATAAATACATTGCATATTAAAAAGCGTATCATAAAATTAGCCACGTTAGTTTCCTCCTTTTTTTAACCTCTTTGAAAGAAGGGAGCGGAGGGTGTCTATTTCTGTTTCAGACAGTCTGTCATTTTCAATATATGCAGACAGCATAGCAGTGATATCCCCGTCATAGTATCGTTCCAGAAAAGAGTTGCTTTCCTGGCCGATGTATTCGCTTTCTTTCACGACTGGGGTATAAACAAACACTCGGCTCTGTTTTTCATAAGTCAGAACGCCCTTTGTTACGAGACGTTTGATTAAAGTCTGTATCGTCTTAGGACTCCAGCTTGTGGTTTGTAATAATTTATCTGTTATTTCATTGGTACTGATCGGCGCATGTTTCCATACGATTTTCATAACTTCAAATTCAGCTTCAGAAATCTGTGGTAAATCGCTCATTTCAAATCCCTCCTTAAATCTTACGGCTGTAATAAATATATTATAGACGTTATTTATGTGGTTGTCAATTTCAGAAAAAACATATTGACTTGAAATCTTACCTGCGTAATAATTGAAATATTACATGAGTAAGATTTAGAGATGGCAACAAAAAGAAAAGAACCAGAATCACAACGGATTAGCTGGTTCCTTTACTCGTTTGAATTACCTCTTTTATGCATGAGTGCTGTCTGACGTTGGAGATATTTCGTATTTGATGAATCCGGTAAAGTGATTTATTCCAATGCTACATTCACACCGTATCTTGTGAGAGTATCCATCAAAGATTTGAACATCCGCAAGGGTCCGGGAACAGACTACGACAAAACAGGTAAGTACACCGGAAAAGGTGCTTTCACTATTGTGGAAGAAGCAGAAGGCAAGGGTGCGAGCCTTTGGGGGCTTCTGAAATCTTATCAGAAAAATCGTAATGGATGGATTTCACTGGATTATGCCGAGAGGGTTTAGAAGCAAGCTGGACAGAGACAATAGGTTTCTGTCTGGCTGCTTTTTTCGGTTCCTGACAAGTTTGGACAGAGTGGAAAAAGAGTGGGTGGAAACCATAGAATTGCTTGAATTTACAGGGGTTTAGAGTGATTTATATACTACCAAAAACGAAAGGAGTACGTATTTATATGGTGATTGCAGGAACGATAAATAGAGTAGCTTTTTACTGCAGAGTCAACCATCGTGACAGAGACTATGAAAAATATCTGGACGATGTGATGAGGTGTTTGGAAGAAGAATATGGAAAACAGAAATGGGATTTACAGATATTCTTTGAGGAAGCTTCAGGAGCCGACCCGAACAGAAAAGAATTTAATCGTCTGAAAGCAGAAATAGCAGCATAGAAGATAGATGTTGTGGTTACCATGAGGGCTGCTACGATTGCCCGTAACTGGGGACAGTTTATGGAGTTCGTGCTGATTTGCAGTAAGAAAAATGTGGATGTGGTGTGCATTGACAAGGACGGCCAGCTTCGGTCTTACAAAAGAAAAGGGTTTGCGCTTATGCCAGAGTTTCCACAGACAGCAGAAGACAGGAAGACTCTCTTGAAAACCAGATAGAAACCTATGAGAGACTGATTACCGGAAATCCGGAATATGAATTTATCGGAGTATTTGCTGATCAGGGCATATCCGGTTATTGTGAGAACCGCCCACAGTTCCAGAGAATGATGGAAAAGGCAAGGGCAGGAGAGATTGATTTAATTATTACAAAATCCATATCGAGGTTTGCTAGAAATACCGTCACCGTTCTAAAGTTCGCAAGGGAATTGAAGGAACAGGGTGTCGGTATTTTTTTTGAAGAACAGAATATTAATACTCTATCAGGGGACGGTGAGATGATGATTGCCGTCCTCGCTTCTTTTGCACAGGAAGAAAGCAGAAGCATGAGTGAAAACAATAAATGATCCATTCGGAAGAAGTTTGAGAGAGGGGAAGTGATGATTACCACCTCCCGCTTCCTTGGTTATGACAAAAACGAATATGGAGATTTGATTGTGAACAGAAAGGAAGCGGAAATTGTCAGTCTGACTTTTGATCTTTATCTACTGAATGTCGGCTCGTCCAGGATTGGGGAACTGCTTGATTACATGGGCGTGAAAACAGTGACGGGAACAACATGGGAGAGCGGGACCATCAATGGGATGCTTTGCAATGAAAAGTACAAAGGGGATTTTCATCTGCAGAAGTATTACACCCCTGAAAACAAAAGAAACCATACAAGGAAAAACAACGGGGAAGTACAGAGTTATTACATTTCGGAAAATCACGAACCAATTGTATCGCCAGAGGTATGGGAAAAGGTGCAGGAAGTCAGGGAACAGAGAAAACGTGACAGGAATATCGGACAGGACAGCACAATGAAGTTCCAAAACCGCTATCCCTTAAGCGGAATGCTGATTTGCCCTTACTGCGGAAAAACGCTTCGGCGCAGACAGGTTTACAAGAAGAAAATCCAATGGCTCTGCAGCACCTACATTGAAAAGGGAGTCAAGGCATGTAAAGGGATAAGGATTGATGATGCCGAATTGCAAGGCTTGAACATTACGGAACAGACAGTGATTGAGGAGGTGGTTAAAAATGGCAAGAAGCATTACTGTTATACCAGCAAAGCGGATTTCGACTGCGGAATCAGGAACAGCACAGTCAGTGCAGAAATTGAAGATGGCGGCGTACTGCCGAGTGTCAACCGACCAAGAAGAACAGTTATTAAGCTATGAGAATCAGGTAAATTATTACACAAATTATATTAGCGAGAATCCTCTCTATGAATATGCAGGGACTTATGCGGATGAAGGAATTTCGGGAACCAATACCAAAAAGAGAGATGAATTCAACCGTATGATTGCTGATTGCAGGGCGGGAAAAATTGACATGATCATTACCAAGTCCATATCACGATTCGCAAGAAATACGCTGGACTGCTTGAATTATGTGCGAGAGTTGAAGGACTTAGGGATAGGGATTATTTTTGAAAAGGAAAATATCAATACTCTCGATGCAAAGGGTGAAGTGCTGCTTACTATTCTTTCCTCGCTGGCACAGGATGAGAGCCGATCCATTTCAGAAAACTGCACATGGGGAATCCGCAGAAGGTTTGAAACAGGAAAACACAAAATGAGTACAAAGCGTTTTCTTGGCTACGATACGGACGAGAATGGTAAGCTGGTAATCAACAGAATGCAGGAGCCGATTGTGGTGCGGTTGTATCAGGAATTTTTGGATGGAAAAACAACGGATTACATCAAGAGGATTTTTGAAAAAGAGGGAGTTCGGAACTGGGATGGCGGTACGAAATGGCAGGCTACAACCTTAATGAGTATGTTGGAGAATGAAAAATACAAAGGTGATGCATTGCTGCAGAAAAGCTATACGGTGGATTTCCTTACCAAGAAGCGGACGCAAAACAAAGGGGAAATCCAGATGTTTTATGTGGAGGATGACCATGATGCCATCATATCAAAGCGGATTTGGGAATGTGTACAGCTTGAAATAAAACGCAGGAAAAAGTACCTGGAGGAGCATGGAACAGACTCCTATTCCCACCGGCCGGAAAGCAATCCATTTGCATCCAAGATAATTTGTGGAGACTGCAATAAGGTGTTTGCACGAAAAGGCTGGCGGAGCAGCACGGGCGTTGGCCGTAAGGTATGGCAACGCAGTGAACGGTACGAGGTCAAAGGAGTCATGGGATGCGCCAACCGTCATGTGGAGGAAGAAACGCTGATAAAGGCTTATCTGATGGCTTGGAATGCACTGGTGGAGAACCGAGAGGATTTCATGGAGCAGTGGACGGAACAGCTTCAGAGCGAGAACCTATTGGAAGGTTATCGAGCAGAGAAGTTCATAGAATACACCGATGGGGCAGAACCTTTGACGGAGATGGATACGGACTTCATGCTGAAAACGCTGGACCACATCAAGGTCTTTGAGGATGGAACATTGTTGGTGGTGTTCCTGGACGGAACGGAGATTGAATGTAAAAATGAAGAGGAGTAAGAAAAGATGCCGATTGGGAGTTGCGATTCCTGATCGGCTTTTTTTCTTGTTCTTTTGAAGATGGTAAAATAAATGGGAATATGGTAAAATAATGTAGAAATTAAGGTGTTGAGTATTTTTAATATATATAATTATACAAACCGTTACTTGCTACAGTTATTAGTGAGGATATGAATTGAAATTAATGAAGGGGTTGAAGATATGATTTTATCTGATAATGAAACCAAAGTTGATTTACTTAATAATGAAGCAATAGCAAAGACAATAGTTTCTCTTATTAAGGATAGTAAAGAACAACCGATTTCTATCGGTATTCATGGGGACTGGGGTGCTGGTAAATCCAGCATTCTTGAAATGGTAGAAAATGAAGTGAAACTGGCTTCTTCAGTGTCAGGAAAGAAGTATTCTTGTATCCGATTTAACGGTTGGAAACATCAGGGATTTGAAGACTCAAAAGTAGCTTTGATGAGTTCTATTATTTCAGAGCTTGAGAAGAAAGAGAAACTTGGCGTTAAGTCTGGGAAAATATTAAAAAAACTGTGGAAAAATATAAATTGGATGACTGTTGCTAAGACTGCGGGTAAAACCGCTTTAGGAATTGCGACAGGTACAGCACCGCTTACGTTATTATCTTCAACAATGGATATTTTAAAATCAACCGTAACTACAGAAGAGGGAATTGCTGGAGCAATTGAATCTATTGGAGGTTATTTAAGTGACGCAAAAATCACAGAGGACATATCAAGTAATAAAGAATTTTCAGAGTTTCAGGAAAATTTTGCCGAACTGCTAGAAGATGCAGCTATTGAGAAACTTATTGTTTTAATTGATGATCTTGACAGATGTTTACCTGATGTGGCGATTAATACGTTAGAGGCTGTAAGACTGTTTATGTTTACGGAAAAAACAGCATTTGTAATTGCAGCAGACGAGGGAATGATTCGCTATGCGGTTAAAAAACATTTTCCCGATGCAACAGATGAAAATAAGTTTAATGCAGGTGAGGCCTTTGCAAATAAGTATTTGGAAAAGTTGATTCAAGTTCCGTTTAGAATTCCAGCATTAGGTGAGGTAGAAGCGTGTATATACATAATGCTTCTTATGGTGGGTTCTGTTTTGTCAGATAAAAATGAAAACTATAAAAAGCTGAGAGAAGAGGGATTATCTAGAATCAGAAAGCCTTGGAATGTAGAAAGTCTTACGGTTGATGACGTGAAAGAAATTCTTGGAAATGATTATGAAAAGTCATCGAAGGAAGTATTAATTGCCACTCAAATATGCCATTTATTAGCACAAAATACAGATGGAAATCCTAGAAAGATAAAAAGGTTTGTAAATATGCTCTTGTTACGTTATGAGATTGCTAAGAATCGTGGCTTTGGAGACGAACTGGAACTTGCGATTTTGGCAAAGATGATGTTGGCAGAATACTATGAACCAGATTTTTATAAGGCATTACCTAATCATTTGGATTCTGAAGGGAAATGGGATGAAGTTCCTGAAATACTAGCTGATATAAAAACTATGGTCGAAGATAAGAAAACAGTAGAAGCAAAAGAGCGATGGTATGATTTAAACAAGATTTGGAAGTGGATTACTACAGAACCAGAAATTACAGATAAGGACTTAAGACCGTATTATTATGCATGTAAAGAAAAAATGGATTATTTTTCAGGTAAAACTTCTAAAAATGATCTATCAGAAATAGTTGAGCTACTTTTTAGAGATGAAATGATTATTGTAGGTCGTGTTGAAGATTTGAAAAATTTGACAAATCAAGAATCAGATCAAGTGTTCGAAATTGTTGCTCAAAAAATTATGGAAAAAGGGCAATTTGATATGAAACCAAAAGGGATTGATGGTTTGATTGTATTGGTACAGAATAAGCCGGAACTCCGTAAAAGTTTAGTTGATTTTATAGATGCTATTCCTGTAGATAAGGCTGGAGTGTGGATTATACATGGCTGGGATAAAGCAATTCCAAAAGATTGTGATGAAAGAAAAGGAGTAAATCAATATTTTGATAAATTGAAAAGCAGTGGGACGGCAATTGTTAAAGCAGCTTTAAAGAAGATGTGAGGTAATTAATAAATGGGAACATCAACACATAATGGAGGACAAAAAGGTGGAACACCTTTGGTACCGTCATGGTTAGAGCAACCAGATGTAAATCCACAAAATGAAAATGGACTTGGTCCCGATGGTAGTCAAATTCTACCAGTGGGTGATGTGGATCGCTTTAGAACACCACGAGGAGAGTTCACGAGGTATATAAATTCAGGAGGACGGGATAGCAGTTTAGGCCGTAAAAGTGTCTCTAATTACATAAGAAATTCTTTGGGTGGTAGTTCAAATGCGACACAGAGAATGGGAGCTGCTAGAAGCAGTTCTGCAAGATTATTAAATGTTGCAGGTGTATTTGCTTCAGGTGGTGCAAGGGCTGTTGAACAGTATCTTTCTATAGAGAATCTCTCACATAAGACAGCTAGTGACGCATTTATAGCTATTACAGACTTTATCTGTCCAGATGGGGGACCACAAGATGAAGGCATTGCGAGGTCGGCTTATATTTCCGCAATCGAAGAATCACCAGAAATAGCTACAATTAAATTTGAGGATTTGACTTCAGAGCAGATTATGGTGATTGTGGAACGCACCATGGCAAATGCGATATTTAATAGAATCACGAATGATATTGGTAACAAGATTATATTGTTGCCGCAAGAACGAGCTATATCAGACAGATTAATTGTTCAAATGAAGGATTTTGTTAAGGGTTCTGTATCGGATGCCGTTATTAATTTAGATATCAAGGCTGGAAATATTCGACAAGGTGATTCTTTAAGAATAGTGGACCGGGTGTATAAGGCAGCGTTTGAAATTATGGTAAGTGCAGGTGAAAATGAATGAGTCGATATAAATTAAGAGCAAATTATGATATTGAAAATATAGATTCGCAGAAAATGGATGGCACAGTTATTGTTGATGTCCCTATGCTTTCTAATGGCGAACTAAACTATGGATTAAGCCACATTAAGAAAAAATTATATGAAGAAAATGTGTATCCCTCTGAAATTGGATTTGATATCATGTCGCTTGCAACAATGGTTTATATGGCTGATACGCGAATTGAGAGAGTGGTGCATGGACAGGACTCTTGGACGAGAGAAATTGAACTAGAAATACCGGTATCAAATGTAGAGATATGGGACTCACAGATTCGTACGGTTGAACGTATGTTAAAATTTCTTACAGGAGATTTATGGAAAATTACGTTGTCGAGTAGAGCATGGCAGTTTAATAATTTGGAGGAAGTAAGAGAAAAATCAAATAAATATGATGAAGTATCATTATTCTCTGGTGGAATGGATAGTCTTATAAGTACCATTAATTTGATGGAGAATAAGAAAAATACCTTGTTAATAAGTCATGCTGGAGAAGGACTTACTAAAAATGCTCAAAAAAATATTGTGAATAAATTTGACTTGTTATATCCAGATGTTTTACATACATGGTTAGATTTGTGGATGGTGTTTCCACGTGATTATATTCCGGCAGGTGGTAATGATAACAATACAAGGAGTAGATCATTCCTATTTATCGGTTATGCCCTTTTTGCAATGACTGGCATGGATAATATCAATGAACTGTTAGTTCCGGAAAATGGTCTGATTGCTTTGAATGTACCATTGGATGAAACAAGAGTAGGTTCATTTAGTACAAGAACAACGCATCCATTTTATCTTTCTTTGTGGAATGAATTATTAGTGGGATTAGGGTTAAATCTATCAGTAAAAAATCCTTATTGGAATAAAACAAAGGGAGAAATGGCAGGGGAATGTAAAAACAAGGATGTTCTTTATGAGACGATGAAATTATCATTCTCATGTTCTTCACCAGGAAAAGCAAGATGGAAACAACTCGGTCAACAACATTGTGGTTATTGTGTTCCTTGTTTAATTAGAAGAGCTGCAATGCATAAAGCGTTTGGGGATGATGGAACAGTGTATACCGAAACGTCTATTTATGAAATGCAAAATAAAAATGCAGAAGGAATGGGAATTCAATTGCGCTCTTTCCAGTATGCAATAGATAAAATAAAACAGGATAGAAATCGTGCTTTATTTTATATACATAAGCCAGGTCCATTACCGCAGGATGATGAGTATTTGAGAGAATTAGCTGATACATATATACGAGGATTATTAGAAGTAGATGCTTTTATACAGGATAATTTAGCACAAGAGGATGAGAATAATGATTTATGATGCACATTGTCATTTAGATTTAATGGATAATATGCTAGAGTTTATAAATGAAATACAGAATTCTGATATGAATTTATTTGCGGTTGGAACTACACCGAAGGCATATAGTAGAGAAATACAATTTTGCAAGAATGCTAGAAATATTCATGTTGGTTTAGGGATGCATCCGCAATTAGTATCTAGTGGCTATGATGATATGCAGTTATTTAAATCTCTCATTGAAAAAAGCCATTATATTGGTGAGGTGGGATTGGATTTTAGTAAAGGATATATTCAGACCAAAGAATTACAAATAAATATTTTTAGTGAGATTGTTAAGTTATGTGAACAATACAGTGAAAAAGTGATTTCTATTCATTCACTTAAATCGACAAGTACGGTAATTGAAATTTTAAGAACATACAAAAGACAAAAGAGTAATAAATATATATTTCATTGGTTTACAGGTTCTATGCCACAATTAGAAAAAGCGATTGAATTGGGATGCTACTTTTCAATAAATCCGGGAATGTTGAAAACAAAATCGGGAATGGAAGTGATAAAAGCTATACCAATTGATCATGTGTTGTTAGAGACGGATGCACCATTTGCACTCAAAGTTCAACACATAGATGAAATAGAAAAGGAACTCAAAAGAACCATGTCGAGGATATCGGATGTAATTGGATTCGACATATCTGATATAATTAATAAGAATTCAAAAGAAGTGTTTTGCTACTGAATATTTAATGAAGAAACATTGATAAAGGCTAACTGATGACGTGCTACTAAGAAAGGATACTAATAGGAGTCACAATTTCTGGTTGGCTTTTACTTAATCTTCTATGATAGTGAAAGATGTTGGATATGGTATGATAAATGTGCGAGTATGCTTAGAGGTGATTTAAATGTATAACTTAACAAAATGTGCATTGTGTGGAAATGAAGCAGAATTGGAATTGAGCCATACAGTGCCAAAGATGGCTGTAAGGACATTAAAGAAAACAGCAATAGGTAATATTCGGAGTACAGAGAACCCTAACAAAACCATACAGGATAGCGAGAAGTTGTACATGTTGTGTGGAGATTGCGAGGATTTATTTAGTGAAAAAGAAACTTGGTTTGCTAACAAAATATTTCATCCGTATTTAAAAAAGGAGAAAACTATTTTTGACTACGATGAGAATTTGGCTTACTTTATAACTTCTGTTAATTGGAGAAGTCTTTATTTGGATATTTTAGATTTTGTTGAGAATTCAGTGGTTGGTATAGATGCGTTGGAATGTTTGATTGAATCTGAAAAAATAATGAATGAATTCCTGCGAGGAAAACGTAATGATTTAGGGAAAATAGAAAATCACATTTTCTTTTTTGATGACATAAAAGAATTATCTGTTGGTGCGAGCAATTTTGCAGATTTGAAACCGCATGCGACTTTTCATAGAGGGATAGGTAGTTACACTTTTTGTTACGAAGATGAAAAGACCTATGGTACTTTAACAAATATGATGGGAGTAATACTTGTTACTCTTTATCATAAAGGGCAAAGAGAAGTATGGAATAATACAGAGATTTTGAATGGCGTGGGGCGTATTGAAGCGAAAGATCAGCAGATACAGAGTGTTTTTGGAAATGAGTTAATACATATCATGGAAACAGCAAAGAAAGCATCTGAAGCTATGAGTGTAGCACAACAAAAGAAAGCAGAGGATAGAATAAAGGCTGCTGGAGAAGATGTAAAAAATTATTCAGTTTTTCAAGACTGGATGAATGATATGGATTTAAAGAACAGAATCACAGATAAGTGATACAGAAGTGGGGGTAAAGGCTATCCCCATAAGAGGGGTATAAACCTTTTCGCAAAAGATGACGATTTCGCTATTTAGTATAAGAAGTAACTTTCACCGCATGTGGAGAGCGTTTGTCTCCTCTCGAAGAAAAGCCCAGTTTAAGCGGGTTTGAGGGCACTTTTGAAGGAAACATATCTACTTATGTAGATGTAAGTGAAATATAGGTGATAATAGTAAAAATTATATTGGAGGTAATATGAAACAGGCGATTGTAAATTTCTGCAAGTCAATGGATACGGGATTATTCTTGTTAGACATGCCGACCGGATTTGGAAAAACATATAGTGTACTTGATTTTATGGTCGATAATTACGATTCGCCTGAATTCAAGGATAAAAAAATTTTCTTTGTTACGACCCTTAAGAAAAATTTGCCGAATAAGGAGTTGCGTGAACATTTTGCAAAGCGCGGTAAAGCA
>ULSO01052871.1_pt1 | contig 21937 bp, 21 predicted proteins | sample 1956701 | NCBI WGS metagenome assembly ULSO01 (sample SAMEA4835708, study PRJEB28245) | human gut metagenome | biome: gut microbiome; material: fecal sample | place: Denmark | collected 2008 | reverse complement strand
TAAGCCGTTAACCGCGGAGGCTGTTGTTGAACACCCGATGATGGCTTTCGGTCATCAGCGGACGGAAGTCAGAAGCAACGTGGGTAATTTTCATCTCGGGCACGTCTTCAACGATGGACCGCCGGAACGGGGCGGACTGCGTTACTGCATCAACGGCGCCGCGCTGAAGTTCATCGCCCGTGAAGACTTAGTCAAAGAAGGGTATGATTATCTTCTACCTTATCTGGAGAAAAGAGCCAAGGAAGAATAAGACGTTTACACCCTCTTGGCGTAGTAGCCGATAAAGCCGATTACGAGCAGGACTTGAATAATGATCAACGCTACTGCTACCAGAACCATCCACAACTCGGCACCTAACAACGCCAAAAGGACGGCTGCGGCCGAAAAGATGTACGTCATGGCAACGCAGGTCTGATGGCCGGCTTTCTCGCGGATAAAGATGTTGCGTTCATCATGCACCTCAATTTCTTTGAGCCGGGCCGCTTCGCTCGTCTCCAGGCGGGGAACAGCTAATGAAGTAATCAGCAGCGAGATGCCCAGAGCGGCCAGGCCGGCCCCGACGCCGATGCAGGCCCCCGACAATTGTTTTTCTGTCTCGTCGCTAAAAACGAAGAAACCGCTAAGTAACAGGCCGAGACCGGCGATAATTGCCAGAACATAGGCCACTTTTTTGAGATCCATTTTAATCACCTTTGTAAATTAACACTTATAACGATAATGTTCAAAGAAGAACAAATAGCCGAAGACGTGCAAGAGTGCAAGTGCCGACATAATCAGCGATAAATACAGACTAAGTGGCCGGTACATGTCCAGAAATGCGTAGGCGTAGCAAATGATCATAATGATCAGCATGGTACCAACCATCAAGATCATGGCAGCGAACGCTGATTTACCCATAATCATCTTTCTGCGTTCATCTAATTTCAGATTTTCATTGCGGAGGCTGCGTAGTTTTTTCACACCTGGCTTCTGCCAGATTAAAGCTCCGATCAACGTGCCGATGCCACCACCTGCAATTATCCAGAGTTCGGGAAAGCTTCCTTCTGCGATTAGTCCTAAGCGGGGTGCGAGGATGGAGGCGAGGCCCAGCACAGTAAATGCTAATCCAAGGATAATCGTTGCTACAAACGAAGTTGAGAAGTTGTAAATGCGATCAAATAGTGGTTCATCTGTCTTTTTCTTAGTTTTCATTTTCTTACCTCCTTATGCTCTTTTCATAAAATAATTATGAACTCCATTACCGTAGGTAAGAAGAGTAATGATGCCTATGAGGATACACAACACCCCTCCCACCAGTACTGCTCGACGGAGCTGGGTTTTTAGCGTATTTTTCTCTAAGGCATCAGTGTTCATTTTCAGTCCTTCCGTTTTTTTACGCGGTGTTCAAGATACTTGTGGGTGGCAACACTGAGATACATCTGAAAGATCGCCAGCGCGGCAAAGACCAGCATCAGAATAAAGCTGCCTGGCATCCAGAAATTGTAAGCGCTCATGATCAGGAAGGCTACTGCTAAAATTAAGCAGATGCCGGTCGAGATCAGATAGGCAATGTAGGTTGAACGGTATTTGAGCGGTACCGTTTTTTCCTGACTGGTTATCACTTCTTCGTCTTCCATGTTGACCCCCGCATTTTCATTGAAGTAAGTTACTGAGCAGAGCCGAAGCGTGTTCACTCATCTTCATAAATGAAAATCTCCTCAATGCTCATATTGAAGTATCTGGCTATCTTGAAAGCCAGAATGATTGAAGGATTGTATCTGCCGTTTTCTAATGAGCCGATCGTCTGTCGTGAGACGGCGAGGATGGCAGCCAATTCCTCCTGTTTAATTCCTCTTTCTTTCCTAATTTTCTCTAAATTATTCTTCATATCTCTAGCTCATTATGGAAAGTAAACTTTACATTGATATAAATAGATTAGCTTCTCATTCTTAAAAAATTCAAAACTTTAACAGCGTAAAACTAGACTGCGGAGGATGCTTTGCTTAAGATCGTCTTGGGAAGTCTTGCAATATGTGATCGGCTGCACTTCAGCCATCAAACCCCATAAAACCATGAATCATCGGTTGATTTCCACTCTCTTTTCTAAAAATTTAGGCATACCAAAACATTTATTAGGGATGACTAAACTATAGGGATTTAGGAAGTCCTAAAAGTGGACAACTACGGAGGCGCATGAATGGTAAAATATGCACAACTGAACAACGAGCGCAGACGACAGACAAACTGGTATGCAGGTGGTGAGTCAAATCAGCAATGAAGATGGCGACTGCAACTGTCTTTTCTGCCCCAACCGGGGGAAATGCGCTTGCAAAAAGAAAACTGAGTAAACCCGACTAGTCAATGGAAATAGATACACCCAAAGCGAACAGCAGCGGATCAAAGTCTCCTCCTCTGACCACTTCCGCTGCCCAACCTGCTCTTGCCAGCGGGTTACTTTTTACAGCATTTACAAAACCACATTTTTTTAAAAGATGATTATAGCTAGCCTTGGTGGCTAGACTATCTAAGGTGTTTGAAGAACCCGCTTGTGTTTATGCACAAGCCAAGTTCTTGTTGGTTTATTCGTCGTCTTCGTCGATTACCCTTCCATGGGCCTTCATGTACCTGAGGATACAGACTTCCACGGCATGAGACAGGCTCGAAAATTCTCTTGATTCTACTTTAGTCTCAAGATACTTTATGATCTCGGGCGGAAGAGTGATCGTGAGAGACTTCTTCTTTTCTCGTGTCATACACCGATAATCCTTGTCGAACTTTTAAGTATTCACAATGATTTTCCTTGTATAACAAGTAAAATTGGTGTATTTTTATGATTTACGCAGGGTTAGGGGCGTTAAATTATAATAAATCCGGCAGGGCGGAGGTGACCTGAAACGTCGTTAAGGACCGGACAGTTAGCCTCCCTGCAGAAGCTCACGCGTGACGATCTCAAAATGCTGTGGGAGATTCAATACACCTTACGCGATAATCTTTCTACCGCTTACCTTGCGCAGACCGATTGCGAGATACTCATTCCCTGCCTTGAAGAAACGCGGAGTTTAATCAAAAACATGATTGCGGAATTCTCAAAACTTGATCAAACACTCAGTGAACTATTGAATGAGTATACTGATGAGTGTCATCCCTGAGTAGCATCACGCTCTGTAAAATCAGTGCTAGTCTTTGAGAGAATTAATTTTAAGAAAAGATGAGTGGGCTCAGCCGGATTTGAACCGGCGACCTTCGCCGTGTAAAGGCGACGTCATAACCGCTAGACCATGAGCCCGTTATTATCCCCCTATTGCACATCACTATTAAAAACTAATCCATGCGGTTTCTTGTCTTGTCTTTTTTATTGTTGCCACCACTCGTCTTCATCTGCTAAAGTCTGTATAGTTTCTGCAGAATTATACAGACTTTTTTTTCCAACAATGGAGTCTATTTTGTGTTAGTTAATCTTGCAGAAGTCTGTATAATCTCTATACAAAGTCTGTATAGTTTCTGTATAGTTTGTGTAAAATTATACAGACTTTTACCTGCTGAAGAATATGGATTAGTTAGTTAAGATATGACTTAGTGAGCTTAAGTAACAACCAAAATGACCATTAAGCATTGCCGAAAATCAGACGCTTGCAAATCTTTTTAGAAAAGGTAACCGGGAACTGCTCCCGGTTGGTATTGATTAAGAATTTATTGTTTAACAAATCCGCGGTACGGGATCGCCGACTGGTGTTTCAAGAATGCGGTGGCCACCGATTTCCGTTTTGAGTACGACATTCTCAAATTTGCTGGTGGCGTGACCAATAACCGCCGCATTCTTTCCCAATGGATGAGCCCGCAGGGTTTTGACAATCTCTTCAGCCATTTCCGGGACGCAGCCGATAACCACTTTGCCCTCGTTGCCGATGGTTAAAGGATCAATACCCAGCAGTTCGCAGGCACTGACGACCGTCTCGGAAAGCGGTACTAAATGCTCTTCGATTTCGATACCGATCTGCGATTTGTCGGACCACTCGTTGATGGCGTTAGCAAAGCCGCCGCGGGTGGGATCTTTCATACAGACAGCTCCGCCGGTCTGCAGTACTTCAGCAATCAAACCGTTCAGCGGGGCGACGTCGCTCTGCAGGTCTGTTTCAAAGCCGTAGCCTTCACGGAAAGAAAGCAGTGACACGCCGTGATCACCCAACGTCCCGGAAACAATAATCGCATCGCCTTCCTGCAGATTGTTGTCGGTCAGCCAGCGGGACTTTACCGGGCGGTATTCCGCGGCTTTCTGTAAGTTGCTGTCTAAGTAAGGGCTGCGCTTGCCGATGGCGGAAGTGGTGACAATCATTTGGTCCGCGGCACCCTGTTCGACGACTTTCGTATCGCCGGTTATGACTGGCACTCCGGCCAGCTCAGAATATTTGCCGATTGACTGCGCGATCGTTTCCAGCACCTTAATGTCCAGACCTTCTTCTAAAATCATTGAAAGCGCCATTGCCAGGGGTTTAGCGCCCATGACGGCAATATCATTCACTGTGCCGCTGACGGCCAGCGAGCCGATGTCCCCGCCGGGAAAGATCAGTGGCTTTACGGTATGGCCGTCAATCGTGAAAACAACATCATCGACTACGGCTGAATCATCAAAGGAATCAAGAGGAACTTCTGTTTGCACTTTAGGGAAAAAAGGAATGATATGTTCCGAGAGCAGTTCATGCATCAGCTCTCCGCCGGCTCCATCGCCCATCGCTATGCGCTTCATAGACACGTTAACCTCTAAGCTGAGTTTAACATTTTTGGCCTTTTTACGGGCGGGAGGCTTTAAAGCCTTAGAAAATACTGTTCTCCGCGCTATGAAAGTCATCGGCGTGAGCGGCAGTGTCCGGCGGGACGGCAACACTGTTTTGTTGTTACGAACAGTTTTTGAAGAGTTGACCGCTGCGGGGATTGAAACGGAAGTGCTGCAACTGTGTGATCAAGAAATTGCACCCTGCCGCGGCTGCTTTGCCTGCAAGAAAGGTCGCTGCATCATCGATGATGATTTCACGGCTTGTCTGCAACAGGTAACAGAAGCTGACGGCCTCATTCTCGCTTCACCCGTCTATTCTGCTGACGTTTCCGCTAAAATGAAAGCGTTTCTTGAACGGGCAGGAGTCGTCATCGCCACGAATCCCAATCCTCTGCGGCATAAGGTGGGCGCAGCAATTGCCGCGGTGCGTCGCGGCGGTGGTTTGACTGCCGTCGACACCATGAATCATTTTCTACTCAACAAAGAAGTCTTCCTTGTTGGTTCCACTTATTGGAACATGGTTTATGGCAAAGAGATCGGCGAGGTCTTAAATGATGAAGAAGGGATGGCCAACATGCGCAACTTAGGCCGGAATATGGCTTACCTCCTGCAACAGCTGCACAAAGATGAATGAATGATCAGATTCATAATACTAAATTACTAATTTTTAAATAAACCATGAGCTCTCGTTACTAAGCCGACGAATCGCTTGGCCAACGACTTCTCAAAACAATCGCTTGCCGTCGGTGATATCGATGCCCAGCTCTTTTGCCCGGCTGGCCTGCTTAAACGGATTGATTTTTTCAACTACCCCGTCATGTCTAAAAAACGAACCAGTATTTTTGAACCAGAAAGTTACACCGGCCTGGACACACTGCTCACGGAGGCTAAGCACCCACTCGTAGTTGCATTCCCGCGCTTCCCGCCCGGTTTCCCCGCCTACCGAAACATGCTCTACTCCCTGAAGGTAGGGAGTCAAATCAATCGCTTCTAACAGGGGAGCACAGGCAATAAAACGCCGCTTTATGGGGTAGGATAAAAACAAAGGCAGCCGGTAATCCGCCGAGCTTTGATTTTCTACAGTGCAGCCGAGGTAGACATTGTCGTAACCAGCACCCCAATCGGCGGGAAGCGAAACGGGAAAACGGTCAATTCGTTTGGTCAAAATTAAAAAGTCTATGTCGCTTCTTTCTTTGATAATCGCCCAGATCTCTTTACGCCATTCATCAGCTTCGGGCAGGAAAAAGTCAGTGGCAAAACAGGTCGCAAGAATTTTGTTCCCTTTGATATTATATTCGCCCTTGGCATTGCGGCGGAGTGGCCAATCAAATTTATCTGTTTTTTGAATGGTGTTCTGTCCATATCGTTTGGCGTGCGGCCCGTAGTAATAGCAGTTGGTGCAGCCATCGCTTAGTGGATAACAACCCGTCCATGGTTCCCAGTTCATGTGCAGCCTCGGATTCTTCCGTTTCCTTCGTGAATGGAATGAATTCTCTCAACTTATTACTTTAGTTTATTTTCTAAAGATCGCAACTTATTTTACAAAATAGAATGAAAATTCAATTATGCAAAAGAAACACGTAAATGTAGTGAAGTACTATATGGGAGAGATAGTATTAAGATAATATTATCTAATATTACCGGTGGGTGAGATCATGAGTGAGCCTTGTTCTAAGCGTATCAATCCGAAGCAGAGGGAGTTTTTTAACGAACGAGCGGAAATCTGGGATACGATTACTACGCACGATGCGGAGAAAGTTGCTTACATCGTTTCCCTGCTGGGTTTAAAAGGTGATGAACGGATTATGGATGTAGGAACAGGCACCGGCGTCATGATTCCTTTTTATGAAGAAAAATTAACTTCCGGCTCCATTCTGGCTGTCGACTACTCTGAAAAAATGATTGAAGTCGCCAAAAAGAAATTCCCCGAGCAGGAACACCCCGTGGTTTTTCAGGTGGCCGACATCTACAATCTGCAGTTAAAACCGGAGTTTGATCTCATCGTTTGTTATTCTTGTTTCCCGCATTTCCCCAATCAGCCGTTAGCAGTTTCACATCTGGCGACAGGGCTCAAAGCCGGCGGTAAATTGGTGGTTGCCCACTCAGCTTCCCGTGATCACATCAACAATGTACATGTCGAAGCGGGCAAGGTTGTTTCCACTGATTTTCTACCGCCGATGGCTGAATTGGTGGCGATGATGACGGCCGCCGGTTTGCAGCCAGTCTTTCAACGTGATGATGAGGAGTATTACGTAACCATCGCTTTTAGGCCTTAGCGTAATACTATTCTCTAAAAAGTAGTATTGATATAGTATAGCGTCAATACGGTAGTCCATATGGCAAACGTGGGGATAAAAATAGCCGCGGTTGTTGTGGTTGTTCTTATCGTTGCTGGGGGAGCTTATTTCCTCTTGGGCGATGCGCAGGATGACAACACGACAGGGGACCGCACGCTTACTGATTTATATGGTAATGAATTCAAAATTCCGGATAACATCGACTCGGTGATTGCGGAATGTGGACCGGCATTGCGTTATCTCAGTTTCATGGGGGAAGATGTGTCAAAGAAGGTGACCGCGACCAGTAGTGTGAATGCGGCGCCAGTGCTCTCGGGAATTTCTTACACTTATCTTTATGGTCTGGGCAGTTTGGAGCAGCTGGGAGAATTTAAAACGGCAGTTGCTATGGAAAAGATCGTCACCAGGAGTCCTGATTTGGTAATTATTGGAAATATGGGCGATACTTATGAAGATGGTTTGTCTGATTTTATTTCGACAATGAAAGCTGCCGGCATTCCAGTTTGTATTATCAAATATGTCTATAATCTGGAAGATCCGGCCTTTGCTGCCCAGGTAAAACTGATGGGTGACATTTTTGGATGTTCTGAACGGGCCCAACAGTTGCTGGATGGTATCGATCAACAGGTCAAAACTTTAGAAGAACTCTGCAGTAAAATCGATGAGACGGCTAATGCTTACATCGGCGGCGTTTTATCCTTTGGAAATGCTGATCTGCTGACTTCGGTCAATACCGAATCAAGCGCCTTTGCTTACCTTGGCAACACCGTTAACAATGTTGCTGAATCTGACATTGTCAAAGGGGCACCCAAGGGTCAGTGGATAATCGCTAAGTCCGAAGAAGCGCTCCTCCGTTATGATGATAAACAAACAATCGATGCACTCTTCATCGATCTCGGCGGCTATAAGAAAGTATTAAACAATGATACTGACCTACTGAACAAACTAAAAGCTTATCCTGAGGCAACATATATTACCTTACCAACAGTGGCTTTTAGTACTTGCTACGACAACACCTTAATTGACGCGTACTGGACACTATATGCCCTCTATGCTGAGAAATATCCAGAGTTGTTTAAAGACATCAACATGGAAGAAACCGCTAAGGGCATTTGGAGTCTCTTCTTAGATTGTTCACCGGATGATGCCAATCAAATCTACAACGGCATCATGAAGTCTTACAATGTGAACTATCTCTTTGGACTCTTTGATGGTGCTGCGGCATAAACACTTTCGAATGATTGACTGCTTGAGGAGAAACTGTGACGGATAAGGTTCTGCACCCAAAACCAATCGCCGCTGATCCTAAAGAGCATGCTGTAGAGTATGAGAAATACCTCTACAAAAAATGGCTCTTTATCATCTTTCTCCTCATTGCGGTCTTTGTAGTTTCCATTGCCTACCTTGGTTATGGTGACTATCCAATTTCTTTTATTGATGTAATTAAAATTCTTTTTGGTGCTGATCTTGGCGATACTCCGCATTTTGTAGTCTGGACCATGCGTTTACCCACGGTTGTCGCGGCAATTTTAGTTGGAGGTGCCTTAGCGGCATCGGGCGTAGTCATGCAGTCGGTGCTCCGTAATCCTTTGGCTTCTCCCTATACTTTAGGTATCTCCAACGCCGCTGCCTTCGGGGCCGCTTTTGCGATTATGATCTCTATCACTATCTTTTCGGGCACGGTGGTGGAACAGTTCTTCAGCGGGCCTTATGGGGTTTCGATGGGCGCTTTTATTTGGGCGATGATCGCGGTCTTTATTGTCATCACCATTTCGAAGATGGTTTATTCCACTCCCGAAAGTGTAGTTTTGGTGGGTGTGGCACTCAATGCTATCTTCCTAGCCGGTCTCTCTGCCTTTCAGTTTTTTGCTGATGAAACACAACTTGGGGACATTGTCTTTTGGCAGTTTGGCGATCTCTCCAAAGCAAACTGGACGGAAGTTATCGTCCTCTTTGTTATCTTCGCTTTAGTTGCTCTTTACTTTTTCTACAAGCGCTGGGACTACAACGCCATGGATTGTGGTGATGAAATCGCTGAAAGCTTAGGCACCAATGCTAAAGACACCAGAATGATGGGCATGGTGCTTGCTACACTTTTAACCGCGGTAGCTGTTTCCATTGTCGGTATTATCGGCTTTGTCGGGTTGCTGGCACCGCATATGACTAAGAAAGTTATCGGCAACGACAATCGTTATGTTCTGCCCGCTTCAATTTTATTAGGTGCGTTGATCCTCCTAGTTAGTGTTTTTATCGGCAGCTGGGCTTTCCGGGTCGGCATTCCCGTGGGTATCATTACCTCTTTAATCGGCGGACCAGTGTTCATTGCCATATACATTAAATCAGTGAAACGGACACGCTCTCCTGAATAAGCCGACAATAGGAAGCTTCAAATCTGAGTGTTCGCCTTCCCTTCTTTACAGACCACCACGGATATGGGCTCGTAGGGTAGTCTGGATCATCCTTCCGGCCTTCGAAGCCGGTGACCCGGGTTCGAATCCCGGCGTGCCCGCCTTTTTTCCTACTTAAGAATTAATCATCTTCTTTTAGCAGCGCACCATCCTTTCATCATTATTCTCCCAAGGGTCACTGATCAAATTATTAGTGCTGATCTATGTCGTTTTTCAAGTTTTTAGGGTATACCATAAATTTCTGCAATATTTGATGATTTTTTATGGTATACAATAAGTATATAGACTAGTTAGGCCATCGCTATCTTATGTCTAAAAGGTTCGTCGAGCGCCGCGGTTATCTCGCCCAGTTGGATGCTTTTCGCGACAACACCGATTTCGTAAAAGTCATTACTGGCGTTCGCCGCTGCGGCAAGTCTACCTTAATGACACAATTCATCAGACGGCTGGAACAGGGCGGGGTGCCGTCGGAGAAAATCTTCCGCTTCAATCTGGAGGACCCTGAGTACTTTGAGATTAGGCAGGCAGAAGATCTTAAAAATGAGGTCTTTGCGAAAATTCCCCGCAGCGATCGCTGTTATGTCTTTTTAGATGAAATCCAGCGGGCAGAGGGCTGGGAGCGAGTCGTCAATGCTCTGATGTCTGGTACTGATGCGGATATCTACATCACTGGCAGCAACGCCCACTTACTCTCTTCTGAGCTGACCACTTATCTTACGGGACGTTATGTGAGCATTAAGATGCTGCCCCTTTCGTTTGGAGAATGGCAGGAACTTTACGGGTCAGATCTGGATGATGCAGGAGCTATCCGGGCTTACATGGCTTATGGCGGCTTTCCGGCAGTTGATCCCGCCCTCGGCAATGAATCAATCCGTACTATTCTGCGTGATCTCTATGCTTCTATCGTCAAATGGGATGTCGCGACCAGAGGGCAGATCCGTAATATGGGTGAGCTGGACCGTTTAATGGTCTACATGATGCATAATATCGGCAATCCGCTTTCATTAAACAACATCGTTGAGGGTCTCCAAGCGGGCCGTGAGTTGGTGGAAAGATATCTTAACTTAATGGAAGAAGCTTTCATTCTTTACCGGGCGGACCGCTTTGACATCGCTTCTAAAGCCTTATCGCCAGCACATAAGTATTATGCTGTTGACCTTGGCCTCCGGGAAATGGCGGTCGGCTTTACACAGAAAGACCCTGGACGTGTTTTGGAAAATATCATTTACTTAGAGTTGCTGAGGCGCAGTTATACAGTGCAGATTGGAAAATATGATGTGAGAGAAGTTGACTTTGTTGCAACGCCACTTACTGGCGGCCGCGAATATTATCAAGTCTGTCTCACGATGTTGGATGAGAAAACCGCCGAGCGGGAACTGAGTGTACTTAGAGCAATCAAAGACAATTTTCCTAAAACAATCTTAACTCTCGATCCTGTCGTTCGTTACTTAACTGAAGATGGTATCGCTGTGATGTATGTGGTCGACTGGCTGTTAGGCAGAAATTGATTGCCGTCTACACATCATCAGCACGGAGTGCGTCTGCGGGTAAAGTAATTTGAACAATTTGTGCTAAGATTTATCTTTTTATTTATCTATCTCGCCTTAGCATGTATGCGCTTTTGACCTGTGGGGCTTATTTTGAACAGGTGAAGAAAGGAAGCATCAGTAGGAAACTTCCTCGGACCTACAGCGAAGCGAAGCTCAGAATGCTCAACGATCTTAATTTACTTTTAGAAAAAATAGCAACAAATTCTGAATATTTTCTTTCTGAGATCATCATCTGTCTGCGCATGGAGCCAGACTTCACTGATAAAATCTACAAACCAACAACTCTAACTACCGAACAACTGAAGATTGTCAGCGAAGGAGATTATCATCTTTCAGATCAAAGAGGAAAAGAACAGCAGATTAAGATCTATTTTGCCAGAACTACGGAGTCGGGAATTAGAGAGTTGCAAGCCGTCTTGGAAAGTGGTACCAGAGATGCAGATAAATTGTGGCAGAATCAGCTGCGCAGCCTGCAGACGATAAATCTGCTAACGCCCGCTGAAAAATTGAAGGGGATCACAGAAGACTGGAAAGCAGGAAACCTTCGTCTGTCTTTTCATCCTTTAGGCAAGGAAGTCGATAAGGTTCTGCAGCAGTTTTACCATGTAAGTAAAATTCCGCCGAAGCACACGCTAGTAAGAAAGACAAGTAATGGTGCCTTGTACATCTCCACCAAATGCCGCCGAGAGGACCTTGAAAAAATACTTTTACTGAATTCTCTGCGTTCAGTGCAGTCTTGGAGTGATCTGCTTATGGATCCAATAGTGCCTCTGCATATTTTGGATGCTGTAAATTTGATTCAATGACTGTTCGTTTTGTAATTTCATAATTAATTCTTATCTTATCATTTGTAAACGATAGCTTTAAGATACGCAAAGGGTTAGTCAGCTTACTTATGACCGACGCAGCAAAGATGATTTCCTACCGGGAAGTGAAAGAGGAAGACTATCCTGAATTAGCAAAACTCATCAGTGATACTTGGAAATATGAACAGTTATGTGGTGAGCGTGAAGCTGCGCAACACCTCTCGCGGCTTTATCTAAAAAGCTGCCTGCAGAACCAGACGTTTACGCAGGTAGCAGTCAGCGATGGCAAAGTCGTCGGGGTCATCATGGGTCGCAGCAACCGGGCGGCTAAGAAAGCTTCGCTAAAATCCGCCTTGTCTTTATTAGGTGATGCAGCGAAACTGCGCTCTTCCAAAGCTGGTCGGCAGATTAGTGAGTTATTCCGGGAGTTTTCTGAATTGAACAAAGAGCTGCTGGCTGAATGTCGGCAATACTTTGATGGTGAGTTAGTTTTCTTTGCCGTTAATGCGGACTTCCAAGGTCTGGGTATCGGCAGAAAACTGCTCGGCTCTTTGTTGGATTATCTGAATGCGGAAGGTGCTCATTTGATCTATGTCTTTACTGACGCCACCTGCAATTACACCTTCTATGAGAAAAACGGCTTCACGCGGATTGGTGAAAAAGCAAAGGATCTGCGGCCGTTGATCGATTATTCCTTGAAGATGTTCATCTACAGCTACCGGCTGTAGAGACTTACTTCAAAGTTTCAGGAATATGTTCCTAAAACTTATCAGTTTTTACAAGTTTCAGGAATATGTTCCTAAAATTCAAGAGTATCCCCTAGAAAATCACATTTCATTATCATGGGGGTAGAGTCGACACGTACTTTATCGAATCTAACACATACTCGCGTCTTCAAAACATTCAATAAATCATTCAGCAGATTGCAGGGATTAAAGCGCTGCCACTTTTTTTGATACTACTTGCCTTGAAAGTTTTGCAGACATCAAACATCTTAACGTCATTGACTTTCTTCTGCAAAACAGCCGCTGAATGGATCTGGCTGGTGCAATATTGAGAACTTAATAACGCCTAAATCATCATCAGTTTTGGTTGTTAATATTTATAGTAAAATTTCGATATCTTCATATGTACAGTAAAAAAATACTTTCACTGTTCATTGTTTTGATGATGATTGTAGTGCCCAGCGCTACTCTTTTGACGTCTGATACTAACAATTCTGCTGCTGAGGGGATAATATTGTCTGCCGACGATTCCCAGCCGCAGTATACTTGGGAGGATTTTTTTATTTATGATGAAGAAAGCGGCACTACGATGATGAACCCTGCTATTCTGAGCAGTATTTTTGGCACAGCTGCAGTGAGTGGGAAACCTTCGGAGGTTAGCGATCCAATTCCCGAAGAGTATAACATAGCACCTTTGGAAATTGCGCTGTGGAATGGTGGAGACAACAGCCATTATGATATCTATGAGCATCAATTCTACACAGATCCTGACAAACCAATTCCCGGAAAAATTTATTCCACGGGCAATGATGGCAACACCGATTCCAATCACGGCATCTCTTTTGCCGCGGCTCTTTCTAAAAATAGTAGTTATTACACCGGAATAACTGCTGCACGTGACTGGCTCTGCACTTTATTCTACGACAACAATTCTGGCCATCTTAAGCTGAATGTTCTTAAAACTGACGGTGGCTATCATCAGTTGGATATTGACAGTCTAGGTATTTCTTCTGGCTATACAGCCTATGATGTTAATCTAGTATCTTCCTTGCAGTCCAAAAATATTCTGAATTATGCTGTTGGTGACTTTGATGGCGATGGCAACGAGGAGATCGCTGTTCTTCATCAAAGTTATATTATGTTCTTTGGGCTTAATTTAGGAACCGGAGTTCTTGAATTATTGTATTATACAAACATTTTTACTGATCCTAATTCACTCAACTATCTCTATTCACCAGTCAGTATGTATGCTGGTGATGTCGATGGTGATGGCTGTGATGAACTTTTAGTCTGCCGTGGTTATTATTCTGACGGTACCCCTGGAAAAAATGAGTACACGATGATGGGTTTTATTGACATAAACAGTGGGGAATTTAAATCTGAATCCACCTCTGAATCCACCTCTGAATCCACCTCTGAATCCACCTCTGAATCCGCCTCTGAATCCGCATCTACTCCTTTCTATTTTGCATTAGAGAGCGAGTATTGTCAATGGTTGCGCGTTACCTTTGATGATCCCACTTCTGATGCGACTCTCGAATCAGTCATGACTTCCGCCGTATTTGCTGATATCAACCATGATGGTCGTCGTGAAATTGTCGTCGGCGGTTATCTTTGGAACAATAAGGATAATTCTACCGGCTACAACGAAGATCCGTCACATGCTGCCGGAGAATTGTATCTTGCTTATGCCAAATACGATATTGAAACACATAAGATTGCTGATAGCTGGAATAATCTGATGCTACTGATGGACGATAATGGAACAGCGGCAACCTGGTATGGTGCACTGTCTGTAGATCCTTATGCACTTTCTAAGAGTAATGATGATATCGAAGGCCATAATAAGTATGACACATCAATATTCCTTGAAGACTGGAACGATAACCCACTTTTACTCTGTAGATCTTTAAATTGGTCAAATTGGACAATCCCAATGAATACAGTGAGCCTTAGTGGTTTTCAGGATGGTAATTTTGAAGAACAAATCTATTTCGATCTCTGGTTTTATGGCTTCGATACACTTAACCAGTCATTTTATGTATATAAGCCAATAAATTCAATCAATTTCCCTTATTTGTCATCTGATAATTTTGATGATAATAATGTCATGTGCAACGCCATGTGCGTTGGTGCTTTAGCATCTCAGGATCTTAGCAACTATTATGACAACCATCAAGATTTATTAATCCACATTGGAATTGATACGGCTGAGAACACTGGTCTTGAACAAGGTGGTCCAGATGGTAGAACCATTTGGTACTATACTATTTTATGCAGGGATTCTCGATTTATGATCAACAGTACTGATCTTTCATACCCTATGTCTTTCCCTCAATACGCAGATATAAGAGACTGGGGAAACGGCTTATACAATGTGGGCAAAGTTGCTTTTGGTAACTTTGATGACGACTCATATTCATTAACGGTATTACGTCATTATTTCCGCTATCTCGATCCTGTAGTCAATGTTTTCTTATCGGGTGTTCCCTGCGAAAGTGATATGGCGGAGCTACTGGTGGCTGGAACTTCTTCGATCGGTGAGACTTCAATCATCAATATTCAGGGATCCAGCAGCGGCAGCGGCACAACCTTTGAGGGCGAAGGCAAAGTCTCGCTTGAAGCCAGTGGCATTGGTGGTTTCTTCAATATCTCCGCCGGTGCGGGTTACTGGGAAGAAGATAATGTTACCAACACGCATACTGTCGAGTTAACCTCTACCTTTGCTACCTCAACTGATTCAGTGCTCTTATTCACTATACCTGTGGACATCTATGTTTATTATATTGTTGATCCAGATGGGAAAACATCAGTAACTGAAGTACCAATTGCGGGTGATCCTGTCTATCAGGCAATGGAATATGAGCGCTATGTGGAATTTATTGATGAATACAATACATGGCTGAAAGGAATGTATGACACTTATAAGGTGGAAGGCTACACACCGCTAGAAACAATCGGATATGAACATGTTGAAGGTGACATCTCTACCTACCTTCGTGAGAATACCGGAACCGATCTTTTCGACCCCATTGATGTGTATTATTTCGGTGATGGAGATGGCAGTTCCTTTGAGTTTGAACTGACGATCGAAGATGAAAATGAAACTGAACATATTGATGGTAGTGTGCAAGAGGTCTCGTTAGGTTTCGATCTTTTTGAGAAGGGAGAAAAGATCGGCGGTCACACGACCAAAGCCGATCTAGGTATTGTGCCTAGTGCAGAATTTCATGAAGGCGTAGTCAGTCTGACCATTGATTCTTCAGGAATGGGTTTTTCCTCCAAACTAAATCAGGGATTCCGTGAATATCTGAAAGACACTTCGGAAAGTTATGAAGAATCCATCGGACAGTACTGGATGAAAGGTCTTTTCTGGGCCTCTACGCGCTCCTCGGCAAATACTACTTACTACTATGTTGGTTATACAGTTAACGACTATGGTGTAGGTGCAAAACTTGCTGATTTGACTTATCATCCCTATGATGTAAACAATCCCGATTCTAAATACAATCCCACGACCGATACCGTCTGTTTCACCATCGACATTGATGCCTGCCTTGATGACGCTCATATTCAAGCAGATAATTATTATATAGAATACAAATATCAAAATGTCTGGTACAAAATTGGTGAATCCAACTTAACGGATCCTAATTTTCCACACATCAGACTCTATGAAGAAAATGGCGATGTCTGGGAAGAATCAGACAATAAATTCACTGCCCGTGACGGTGAAGAACATTCCACTTTCAATATCGCCATTGCCGGTTTGTCTTCCGTCTTGAATAATTCTATGGATTTCAGAATTGTTAGTAACAAAGTCACCGGTTATGAGGATATAACTGAAGGTAACGATGCGGTACCCATCTATGCAACCAATCCCGCTCTGCCGGTAACGGCCTACAAAGATTCGGTCACTGAGTCGGCAGCGATTGTTTACCACTACAACGTCGATGTGGAAGATGCGATCTCCTTTGAGGCCACCGTGTTGGGAGAAACGATCACCCTGCCGGAAGACTGCCCCTTTAACGCTCCTATTAAATCCACTTTCATCGGCTGGTCTACTTCTGCTGACGGGGCTGAACTCGTGGAAACGATTACGGTTGATGAAATCTGTGAAGATATCTATGCAGTTTGGTCGTTCGACGGTACCTTCCCCTCAACGGATGCTATTCTCACCAGCATCAACAGCGGTGTACGCTGTCCCTTAGCTATCGTAGATTATGATGGCGACGGTGTGATTGAAAAAGAAGTCTTTTCTGCATTGGCTGAGAGTGGTAAAGATCTTAAGGTGCTCTTCCGGAATGAAAACGGTACTCCGCAGCTGAGGTTACTTATCCACAACATCGACAGTGCCTCATCACTTTCTTCGATGGACATTCCTACTGTGAGGGTAAATGACAGTCTGCCTACGGAACAACAGCTCCTTTCGAGCGGCACTGATAACATCGTCTGCATTCATCTGAGCAAGGAGTTCGTTACTACCTATGATCTTGATGTTAAGGTCTATACCAACCTGACACCAGGTTCAACCGCCGATGTTTACATCTTCAATGAATCTACTTCCGAACTGTGGAATGTGGCGGAAGATGCTGTCGTCGGTTTCAATGGGCAGATCTCTTTCACCTATAAAGCACCAGAAAAAGAACCAGTGGATAGTAACGGTGCTCTTGCCCTAATCAGCATCGTAATGGCACTGATCGTTGCGGCTTTCTTCTTCCGTAGTCTCTATCGGAAGTAAAGATCAAAACACTCATTAGAGCAATCTAATGAGTCTCTCTTCTCTTTTTTTGATAACTCTTTTCTCGGCATGGAGATCAATTGGCAAGTTACCGACAAGTTAGCGCCAAGTTAAATTTTAGAAATCCTCAAAAGTCAGCCAGACTATCCAAAATGTCTCAAACTCACCTCAAGAATTATCCAAAAATAGATGGTTTTGCAAATTACCGACAAATTACCGGCAAATTAAACCCGCTAGCCTCTCAAAAGTCAGCCAGACTATCCAAAATGTCTCAAACTCACCTCAAGAATTATCCAAAAATAGATGGTTTTGCAAATTACCGACAAATTACCGGCAAATTAAACCCGCTAGCCTCTCAAAAGTCAGCCAGACTATCCAAAATGTCTCAAACTCACCTCAAGAATTATCCAAAAATAGATCAATTGGCAAGTTACCGACAAGTTAGCGCCAAGTTAATCATGCCCAACATGGAATGTATTTCATGTATCTTGGCGCAGTTTGGGGATCCAATGGCTTTATAAGATTCTTCTTCACCGCATCTCTAATTAATTTAGATATGGCTGAAGAATCATTTAAACCAAAACGTTTACGCAATGAGCTGTTAGTTAGAACTTCACCCGATACCTGTTTTACGCAGGCATGGAGATAGCATGCCCATAATTTATCTTCCTTAGTCATGTTTGAAAAGGGTATTGTAGCAAGCAAAGTCATCCGTGTACTGTCTTCATATGTGCTTATTCGTGGAGCTGGTAATTGATAAAGTTCACAAGAGTTCACGATCTTGTCCCATCCAGTTCCTAATTCTTCACACATGCCAAGGCGTCTCATTAATCTTGCTAACATCTCATTTCTAGATCTTGGTGGATTATCAACGATTCTCATAATTTCAACTAGTGGCGTGCCGGGATTTGTAACTTCGACGCGACTATCAAAGATCTCGACTACTGGCCCAGTTCCTGTAATTGAAAAATCTTGATGAATTAGCGCATTAGCGATAATTTCTCTAATCGCTAGTGAGGGGTATACAGGCGTCACCCTCCGGACCGCACCTTCAAAAATTTCTCTTGTTGGTAGCAATGCGCCGATACTGTTCATCACCTCATTGAATTCAACAGCATAACCTTTCTTACCTGTCTCTTCCCTTTTAATCTCCAAACGACTGTCTCCTTTGTATTGGACAATGCGGATGGCTTTTCTTGCAATATTGGGAAAATCATCAAGACGGTTAGCAAAAAGAATCGCACCCAGATTGCTGATGCAGTATAGACCACTATCTTGTTTTTTGATGATTCTTTCTTCCGTTAAGTAATGGAGAACACCCTCTAGATCTGTAGGTTGCGGCTCATGCTTAAGATCAAAATATGCAGTGCAATCTAACAGCTTGACGACTTCCTCAGCCGATAGATCTTTTTTGGCATCTAGTTCTTCATACCTTGTGGTTCTCAGCTTATCCCACAATTGAGTTTGAATGGCTGGTTGTTCATTCAGCTTCTTTGTATAACTTCCAACGCGAACATAGTCTGTTTTTTTAAACATCACTGGTTGATTTACTGCTCGGTGTATAATAAGCACAACAACTTTTTTGTCGTCAATCATCAACGAGTGAAATTCAAAGTTAGCATTTTTGGATAAATGCTGTCTTAGCCAGTTATCGATCTCTTCATTGCCTTTCTTAAGTGTGTATTGGTCATAATCAGTGCCAACGATCTCATGCGTTTTGTCTTCAATTCCCCAGATCATGTAGGACTTCTCTCTTTCAGACAACACAGCACTATTCGCCAAGGCACTGATATCCATACCAATGGTGTCAAAATCATAATTATTGTGCTTGAACTCTAACCAGGTAGTTTCTGTTGGATTTTTTAATAATTCTCGTACCAATATCCCTAAGTTCTCCATCATAACCACCTGTACAAATCATTAAGTCAATTCTGATAAATTCCATGCCGAGTATACCATTCAGTCAGCAATATGTTGTTTACATTATTGCTATACTTGGATATATTATCTTTGAATGTTCAGCCACAATGATCATTTCATATCAACTTATTTTTTAAACAAGATATTCAAAGATGAAGATCCTACATCCAGCGCAATTGTATATATCACCCCTTAGTAATCATTAGTCATGCAGCCTAATATGCAGAAGTATCAGTTAACAGAAGAAGAAATGATCAGCGTACTTAACAAGAGCAAGTATGGTGTTTTATCAACCATCGGCGAAGATGGTTTTCCATATGGCGTGCCGGTTAACTTTGTTTATCTGGATGGTAAGATCTATATTCATGGCCGTAAGATCGGTGAAAAGGTCAGCAATCTTACCAGCAACTGCAAATGCTGCTTTACTGTGGCGCAGGAATATGGTTATGAATACACGGGGGAACACGCCTGTGACACCACTACCGTCTACGAAAGCGTCATCATCCGCGGCTGTGCACACACTATAGATGATTTGCAAGTCAAAAAGAAAGTCCTGCTGGCTACCATTGACAAAATCGTACCCGGCCGTACGGATATGGACGAAAAGAAAGTCTCCCCGACGGGAATCTACGAAATCGAAATCAAGTCGATGACTGGTAAATATCACAAAGCCGCCGCCGGTGCCAAAGTAGTTCAATAAGAATTACTTTTATTTTTTTAATTTATTACTTAAACAAGTCTTGGCGGTTATGACTTCAGCGGATGACCTCCATGCCCAACACTGGTAAAGGCGGATTGCTGGTCCTCCGTGCTGAGAAGTATCTCTAAATACTTCATTGGTTCTAACACTATTAACTTGGAGGCAGCTCATGAAAAAAGTCGTCATCACGGTCGTTGGAAAAGACTGCGTCGGGATCATTGCCAAAGTATGCACTTATCTTTCCGATAATGGCATCAACGTTCTCGATATCTCTCAGACTATCGTCCGCGGTTATTTCAACATGATGATGATTGCTGACATCGACGGCTGTGCAAAGAATTTTCCCACAATCACTGAAGATCTGGATACCATCGGCAAGAGCATCGGTGTGATCATCAGGATGCAGCATGAAGATATCTTTGACATGATGCACAGGATCTGAGGGGTTAGCAATGATCAACATTCATGAGGTCTTAGAGACTAACGAAATGATCCTCCGGGAAAATCTCGATGTGCGGACAATCACCCTCGGCATCAGCCTGCTGGACTGTATCGATAGTGATTTAGATAAACTTCGCGAGAACATTTATCAAAAGATCACCACCACCGCGCGGGATTTAGTCGCCGTCGGCAACGACATTGAATTGGAGTTTGGCGTACCAGTCGTTAACAAGCGGATTTCTGTAACACCGATTGCTTTAGTCGGTGCTTCTGCCTGTAAAACTCCTGCTGATTTCGTCACTCTGGCGCAGACGCTGGATAAGGCGGCTAAGCAGGTAGGTGTCAACTTCCTCGGCGGTTATTCGGCTTTGGTGCCGAAAGGCATGACGAAAGCGGATGAACTGCTCATTCGTTCAATTCCCCAGGCTTTAGCTTCCACTGAAAGAGTCTGCAGCTCGGTTAATCTGGCTTCAACGAAAACCGGGATTAACATGGATGCAGTCAGCCTCATGGGTTCGATTATTCATGAAACAGCGGAACTCACCAAAGAGCGGGATTCACTGGGCTGTGCAAAGCTGGTGGTTTTCTGCAATGCTCCGGATGACAATCCCTTCATGGCGGGCGCGTTTCACGGGGTAACGGAAACTGATGCCGTCGTGAACATTGGCGTCAGCGGTCCCGGGGTAGTACGCAATGCCGTGTCGCAGGTCAAAGGGGCTGATTTTGAAACCCTCTGCGAGACGGTCAAAAAAACAGCGTTTAAGATTACGAGAGTGGGGCAGTTAGTGGCTAAAGAAGCTTCTCAGCGCCTCCATGTGCCTTTTGGTATCATTGATCTCTCGTTGGCACCGACACCGGCGGTAGGCGACAGTATTGCGGAAATTCTCGAAGAGATGGGTCTTGAGCGTACCGGAGCACCGGGTACCACCGCGGCCTTGGCCATTCTCAACGATCAAGTCAAGAAAGGCGGGGTAATGGCTTCTTCTTATGTCGGCGGTCTTTCCGGCGCGTTTATCCCGGTCAGCGAAGACGGCCGCATGATTGAAGCAGTCAACTGCGGATCTCTGACGATTGAGAAACTTGAAGCGATGACCTGTGTTTGTTCTGTTGGTCTGGATATGATTGCTATTCCCGGCAGCACTAAAGTTTCAACGATTTCCGGCATCATCGCTGATGAAATGGCAATCGGCATGGTCAATCAGAAGACGACGGCGGTGAGAATTATTCCGGTCATCGGCAAAGATGTCGGCGAGGTAGCTGAATTCGGCGGGCTTTTGGGCTCAGCACCAGTGATGAAAGTGAACTCTTTCGACTGCGCTGATTTTGTAAACCGCGGCGGCCGGATTCCCGCACCGATCCACAGCTTCAAAAACTAATCTTTTCTTATTTTATTCCAAACTGGTATTTGATAAATATTCGATATGGCCTACCATATAAAATATTAATTAACATATGTTAGTTTATTATCCACTTACATATTTTTGGCGTAGACAATATATAGTGCATTGTATTCGTTTGTATCACTTAACCTAAGCCAAGTAATATTGGATGTATCCGACATCTTGGCCTTTCAAATTTAGTTTATATACTTTCAAGGTG